>OFIS01000018.1_pt1 | contig 255114 bp, 218 predicted proteins | sample 1775071 | NCBI WGS metagenome assembly OFIS01 (sample SAMN08195774, study PRJEB24354) | sludge metagenome | isolation source: sludge from phenol fed wastewater aerobic bioreactor C | place: India: Nagpur | collected 2016-09-17
ACGAGGCTGCGGGGCTGTTCGGGCCCCGGCGTTCCGCGCGCCCTCGTTCTTCAAGGGGTGCTGGAAATGCGACTTGGAACTGCGGCCTGCCCGGGGCCGACCAAACAATGCGGGCGATGAACCACGTCTCCACCACCGCTGTTTGACAATTGCATATGGAAATCGGGCCATCCCGCCTCACGTCACACGGCTGACTCATTTTGTCGCTTGATCCGCTGGCGAACGGCGGAGATGACGATGCGACGTGCGTTGACGGTGTTGGCCTTGCTGGCCGCGATCCACCCTGCCCTCGCCGAGGATCCGTTCGCCAACCGCCCCGCCTTCTCGCCGCCGGAAATGCCCGCGCAATCGTCGGCGCGCTGCGAGGACCTGCGGGCCATGGCTGAAGGCGTTACCGATCAGGGCGATCGCATCGACCTCTCCGTCACGGGCAAGCTCACTTTGGCGCAATCCGATGGCGCGCTGTGGTATCTGGTCGTGTGCTCCGACCTGCGGGTCATGTGCGTGACCTATGAAGGTAACGACATGAAGGTCGGCGACACGGTGGAAATCCGCGGCGCCTATCGCCGCCTCGACGCCAACCACGCCGTGCTCGATCCGTGCCTGGCGACGCCCGAGGCGAAGTGAACGATTACGGCGAACGCCGGCGAAACCGCGATTGATCAGCATCAATGCCGGCGCACACGGCACAGCCGATGATGTTTCAACGGGAATAAACAAGTATGATTCATAAGGAGAAACCGCCATGGCGAATTCGATGGCGTCTGCTCTCTCCACTCGCGCGGCGGCGGTGCTCTGCGTCGGTGCGCTTCTTATGGGCCTCGTCGCTCCCGCCGCTTCGGCGCCGCTCCCAACCAGCGTTGCCGCGCTGAAGGGTGCGAGCGCTGGCGGCATCATTGACGTTCGTTATCGCGGCCGCGGTGGCGCCGGCATCGCCGCGGGCATTGCCGGTGGCCTGATCCTCGGCGGTATCATTGCCTCACAGCAGCGCTACTACGGGCCGGGCGACTATTATTACTACGGCGGCCCGCCGCCGGTATTCTATGGCCCGCGGGTGTTTTACCCGCCCGGCCATTACGGTCCTGTGATTGGACCGGGCTTTGGAGGCGGCGATTGGGTGGCGTATTGCTTCTCGCGATACCGCTCGTTCGATCCGGTGTCGGGCACCTACATGGGGTATGACGGCCGGCGGCATCTGTGCCGCTAGGCGCAGAAAAAAATTGCCCGGCGCAGAAGCCGGGCAATTGTCGTTCCGCTTGTAACCGCGCGGCTCAGTCGTCGCGATAGACGCGCTCGCGGCGCTCGTGACGCTCCTGCGCTTCGACCGACAAGGTCGCGATCGGCCGGGCCTCGAGGCGGCGCAGCGAAATCGGCTCGCCGGTTTCTTCGCAGTAGCCGTAAGTGCCGTCTTCGATTCGGCCCAGCGCCTCGTCGATCTTGGAGATCAGCTTGCGCTGCCGATCGCGAGCCCGCAGCTCGATCGAGCGGTCGGTCTCGGACGACGCCCGGTCTGCGAGATCCGGGTGATTCTGGTTTTCCTCCTGGAGGTGCTGGAGTGTTTCCTTGGCCTCCTTCAGGATATCCTCGCGCCATTGCAGCAACTTCGCGCGAAAGTATTCGCGCTGGCGCTCATTCATGAACGGCTCCTTATCGGACGGCCGATAAGGCTTAACTTTCGCCAACATCCCACCGACTCCCATCGTGTTCTTCTTGACCGCGAGTGACCGGCCATTTTTTGCGCTGCTTTTCTTATGCCGCGAGAAGTCCCCTCCCGATTGCGGTGGCTTATATACCGGCCAACGGAATGCGACAACATCCTCGCAGCCCCGGTGGATTGCCAGAATATTACGAAAGTTCAATGACTTGGGCAAAAACCTGCGGCCGGGCGCTGGCCGCCGGAGCTACCGGCGGTCCACTTTGGCCAGCTCGACCGCGACGCGGAGGTCGATTTCGGCCAGCACGCCATCGAGGCCCGGATCGCCCGAGCCCTCGGTCAGGCCCTCGGCCGCGACCTTGAGCCGGGCGAGCGTGCCCGTGTCCAGCGCGCCACCGATCATGCCGAGCTTGAGCTCGTCGAGAGCATCGAGTGCTTTTCGACCCTTGGCGACCGCCCGCTTCTTCTTTTCGGTGGCGTCCTCGAACCCCTGCAGCGCCATCAAACTGTCCAGGCCAGCGACCGACCGCAGCGACGTCGTCTGCGCCGGGCTCGATGGCGGCTCGAACCCGGAAAGGCTGAAGGCGCCGCCCGCCCCCGCTCGGCGCGCGGCGGTGGGTGTGGCCGACAGCGCGGCCGCGTTCGATCCGGTGATGCGCATGGCGCTGTGGTGATCCCGATGGTGACGCGAGCGCTCCCCGCCCGCGCTACGACGCAAAACGCCCCATTACAAAATGGAACCTGCGCCTGGCATGGTTAATGTGTCGTAAATGCCCCGGCAGTTTTTGCCGGCCGGTACGGTTACTGCCGGGTTAAGCGCGGCGGCGCCGCTGCGCGGCAATCCCAAAAATCGCGCAACGTCAGCGCTTTAGTCCTGCGACCGCGGTTGGCACGGCATTCGCAACGTCATTGCCAAGTCAAACGTCACATTGGGGAGCAGTGATGACGCCGACGTTTCGAACCGCCTTCGTGGCGGCACTCTTGAGCCTGTTCACCCTGGCAAACGCCGGGGCGACATCGCGCATCAAGGACCTCGCCAATATCGAAGGCGTGCGCCAGAACCAGTTGATCGGCTACGGACTCGTGGTCGGCCTCAATGGTACCGGCGATACGCTCAACAACATTCCATTCACCCGGCAGTCGCTGCAGGCGATGCTGGAGCGCCTCGGCGTCAACATCCGCGGCCAGACCTTGCGCACCGGCAACGTCGCCGCCGTGATGGTGACCGCCAACCTGCCGGCCTTCGCCACGCAGGGCACGCGCATCGACGTCACCGTATCCTCGCTGGGCGACGCCAAGAGCCTGCAGGGCGGCATGCTGCTGGTCACGCCGCTGCTCGGCGCCGACGGCAATGTGTATGCCGTGGGCCAAGGCTCGCTGGCGATCGGCGGTTTTCAGGCCGAAGGCGAGGCCGCCAAGATCACCCGCGGTGTGCCGACCGTCGGCCGCATCGCCAATGGGGCGCTGATCGAGCGCGAGATCGACTTCAACCTCAATCGCCAGAACCAGTTGCGCATGGCGCTGCGCAATCCGGATTTCACCACCGCCAAGCGCATCGCCGCCGCGATCAACGATTACATCGGCGTGCCGACCGCGGAGTCGCTCGATCCGGGCACCGTCGGCATCACGGTTCCGAACCAGTTCAGGGGCAATGTCATCTCCCTGCTCACCGAGATCGAGCAGTTGCAGATCGATCCCGACACCGCCGCCAAGATCGTCATCGACGAGCGCTCGGGCATCATCGTCATGGGCCGCGATGTGCGTGTTTCCATGGTCGCCGTGGCGCAGGGCAACCTCACCGTCACCATCAGCGAGACACCGCAGGTCAGCCAGCCGGGCCCGTTCGCGCCGCGCGGCGCGCAGACCGTGGTCGTGCCGCGCACACGGATCGGCGTTCAGGAGACCGGCAAGCAGCTCGCCGTGGTGCATGACGGCATCTCGCTGCAGCAACTGGTCGACGGCCTCAATGCCCTGGGCATCGGTCCGCGCGACATGATCGCCATCCTGCAGGCCATCAAGTCGACCGGCGCCATCCAGGCCGACATCGAGGTGATGTGATGAGCGCAGGCATTGGCGGCATCTCGCTTCCCGTCCCCGGCCAGTCGGCCACTGACCTGCTCAAGCAGCAGACCGGCACCGTCAAGAGCAAGTCGGGCTACCATTTCACGCCCGAGCAGATGAAGGCGCGCGCCCGGAAGACTTCGGAAGACTTCGAGGCCGTGTTCCTGAACAACATGTTCCAGCAGATGTTCAGCGGCGTTCAGGGCGAAGGCCCGTTCGGCGGCTCCGGCGCGACTGGCGTGTGGCGTTCTTTCCTGACCGACGAGTACGCCAAGAACTTCGCCAAGGCCGGCGGCATCGGCATCGCCGACAAGGTTTACAGCACCCTGCTCGCCCAACAGGAGATCCGCCAGTGACCCACCCCTTCCGCGCCGTCACGCCCTCGCCTCAGCCGGCGCCGTTCAAATCGGCCGAAGAAACCGCACAGGCCGTCGCGCGGCTTAATGCGATCATGGATCGGCTGGAATCGCTTGTGAACGACGAGACGGCGCGTGTCCGCGCCGGGCAGTTGCGCGCCGCCATCGAACGCGACGAGGAGAAGGCAGAACTGGCGCGAACCTTCGCGGCGGAAAGCGAACGAGTCCGGGCATCGGCCGCAATGGTTTCTGCTTCGTTACCGGAGGCGCTGCAGCGCCTGCAGGCAAGGCACGAGTCATTCCGCAATCTTCTGCAGACCAACCTGACGGTGCTGGCCACCGCGCATGCGGTATCGGAGGGCATCATTCGCGGCGTGTCGGGCGAACTGGCCCGCAAACAGTCGCCTTCGACCTACGGCGCCAACGGCCGTACCAATCAGCCCTCGCCAAAAGCAACGCAGCCCTTGGCGGTCAGCCGTTCGCTTTGATTTGAAAGCACACGACGCCAGTAAGAACAGTGTTAACGAACGTTATTAGATCGTGAATAAACACGATACACGCTCAAGCACTATTTTTTGGGCAGTATCAGGCAATTAACCGTCGAATTTTACCTTCCGTTACATTCCATATGAGACCTTTCGGATGGACGCGCGGGCCCGTCGAGGACTGGCTCGCGCCGACTCGCCAGAACGGCAAACCAGAAAGGTTGAATCTCCATGGCTAACGTTACCCTGTCCGCCGGCGTGCGGGCGAACCTGCTCTCGCTGCAGAGCACTGCAGACATGATGCAGACCACCCAGAACCGTCTCGCGACGGGCAACAAGGTCAACTCGGCGCTCGACAACCCGATCAGCTTCTTCACCTCGCAGTCGCTGCAGAGCCGCGCCGGCGATCTGAACTCGCTGCTCGACTCGATGTCGAACGGCATTCAGACGATCCAGGCCGCCAACAACGGTCTGACGTCGATCACCTCGACCGTGCAGTCGATGCAGTCGACCCTGAACCAGGCGCTGCAGGATTCGAACTGGCAGTCGTCCTCGTACTCGATCGACGCTGCCACGATCGGCACCGGCTCGGTCAAGAACCTGACGTTCTCGGGCGGCGCCGTTACCGGCTCCATCAACGTCGCGGTCAACAGCATCTCGACCCCCGGTACTCAGTCGGCCGTTACCGCCGCCTCGAACTACCTCGCTCCGAGCGTTGCGGCGGCCGCGTCCTACGAAGGCGGCACCTATACCGTCCTGGGGGCCGGTGAAACCTACACCTTCAAGGTGAATGGCCAGGACATCAGCCTTGATGCCACCACGGGCAACAACCTCACCAACGCCAAGAACGCCATCCAGAACCAGCTCGATGCGCGTTTCGGTACGGGCGCCTTCACCGTCGGCAACAATGCCGCGGCCAACGGCATCAAGATCACCGGCAACGCCACCGGCACCAACGACGTCGTGATCAGCAACCAGGCCGCCGCCGGCGGTGCTGCGACCACTGCGGGTCTCGGTTTCGGCACCACGACCCAGACCGCACTCGGCACGCCGGCATCGTCCTACAAGTTCACTGTCAACGGTGACGCTGTGACGGTCGCGGCTGGTACCGGCCTCAACGCCGCCGTGACGAGCATCAACACTCAGCTCTCCGCCGTCAACAGCAAGTTCCAGGCTGTTGCCAACGCCGGCAAGCTGGAAATCCGGGAAATCACGGCGCAGGGCACTGCGTTGACCCTGGGCGGCCCGGATGCCTCGACCGTATTCGGTGGCACCCTGACCAACACCGGCACCGCCACCAGCACTGCCGCCGTGCAAACGGTCGATCAGCTCGTCGCCGCGATCAACGGCAACGGCTCGCTGACCGGCAAGGTCAAGGCGTCGAACGACAACGGCAGCCTGCGCATTACCAACCTGTCGCTCGCCGACCTGACGGTCGTCGGCGCCTCGTCGAGCCAGGTCAACGGCGGCACCGGCGGTTCGAACACCCAGACGATCGTCGGCAACACCGTTCGTAAGGGCCTCGTGCAGCAATTCAACACGCTGCGCGACCAGCTCGACAAGTTTGCGGGCGATGCCTCCTACAACGGCATCAACCTGCTGGGCGGCGACAAGCTGAAGTTGACGCTGAACGAGACCGGCTCCTCGGCCATCAACATCCAGGCCAAGGACGCGAACGGCAACACCCTGACGATCTCCAGCACCGCGCTGGGCATCAACTCGGCTGCCAACTCGGACTTCGACTCGAACACCTCGATCAACGCGATCCTCGGCACGCTCACCGGCGCGCTGTCGACGCTGCGCTCGCAGGGTTCGTCGTTCGGTTCGAACCTGTCGGCCGTTCAGAACCGTCAGACCTTCACCAAGTCGATGATCAACACGTTGCAGACCGGCGCGGACAAGCTCGTTCTCGCCGACACCAACGAAGAAGGCGCCAACCTGCTGGCCCTGCAGACCCGTCGCTCGCTGTCCACCACGGCGCTGTCGATGGCTTCTCAGGCCGACCAGGCCGTGCTGCAGCTCTTCCAGTAAGAGCTACCAGATCCACGTTTGGCGGAACGGCGGGGCCTCGGCCCCGCCGTTTTCTTTTGGCCTTAAAACGATACCTGTCGGGCGCTATAATAACGCGACCGCAATGGATTCGGAGCCGCCATGCCTCTCAAAGTCGAACTCAAGCCGGGCGAGCGCATTCTGATTGGCGAGTCCGTCATTACCAATTCGGATCGGCGCACGACGTTTCTGATCGACGGCAAGGCGCCCATTCTGCGCGAGAAGGACATTTTGACGCCAGAGCAGGCTGATACCGTCGCGAAACAGATCTACTTGGCCGTACTGTTGATGTACACGTCCCGCACGCCCAGCGACCATCACCCGACCTACTTCACGCTGGTTCGCGACATCGTCCAGGCGGCGCCAAGCACCTGGAAGCACATTGAGATCATCAATAATCATATCTTAACGGGCGATCTCTACAAAGCATTGAAGCAGGCAAAACAGCTTATTCAGTACGAGCAGGAGCTGATGGATGACGCACGCGGCGCAGGTGTACGGAAAGGTCGCTCAACAGGTGGCGACACCCCGCGAAACAGAAGCCGATAAGCTTTTGTTCGCGGCGCAGCAACTCGCTGCCGTACGCGACGAATGGGACGCGAAGAAGTTCGATCTCGGTGCCGCCCTGCTCAACAACCGCAAGCTCTGGTCCGTGCTGATGGCATCGGTGACCCGCCCGGAAAACCCGCTTCCTGCCCAGCTCCGCCAGAACGTCGCCAATATCGGCATCTTCGTCATGAAGCAGACCGTTGAGGTGATGGACGATCCCAAGCCGGAAAAGCTCGGCTCGCTCATCAATATCAACCGCGAGCTCGCCGCCGGTCTGCTCGGCCGCGCCTGACCCATCGAAACGAGACAGCAAAAAACCGCGGCCCTGAGGCCGCGGCTTTTTTCATTTCGTGCGTCGCTATGTGGTCATGAAGCGGAATTCTTCCGCCTACTTCAGATAGTTCACCAGACTGTTCTGATAGGTCATTGCCGTCACCTGCATGCTGGCCTGAAGGCGGGTCTGCAAAGCCAGAATTTGCGCTCCGACTTCCGTGTCAGAGACGCCTTCGATTTTCTGCAGGTAGTCCTGCAACATGCCGTTCTGCTGCTTGTGCCGATCCTGCGCCGCCTTGATCGAGACCTGGGCATTGCCGAGATCCACTTGAATATCGGACAGCTTCTGTTGTCCCGGCCGGCCGTTCAGCCCTTCGGTGAGCCGGGAATTGAGAGCCTGGCTCAGATCGAGGGCATTCGGGTCCGTTGACGAGATCGTCACTGCGGCGAGGGTCGCGACATTCTGGACGACCGATCGCAGGCCTTGTTCGCTGGCGCGCGTGCCGTAGCCAACAGACAGCGACGGATCGACCAGCGCCGTCGCGGTTTGCCGCGCCGGATCGCTGCCGGTGTCGCCGGTGTACCAGATCACCGTATCGGCTGGCGTGCCGCTCTTGAGCGCGGTGGCGCTATCGAAAGGCGGGCCATCGACGCGGGCGGGCGGGTTGTCGAAGAATCCATTGGAGGCCTGGACCGCCGAGGCCGCCGTCAGCGAGGTCTTGGCCATGGTGCCGAGCGCCGAGTACAAGGCTGCGGTCAGGTTGGCGGTCGTGTCGTCAGGCGTGGCGCCGATGGTGAACTTGCCGTCGGCGGCTGGCGAAGCCGTAGTCGCCGTCAGGGTCAGGCTCTGGCTCGAACCGTCCGGCATATTGAACCGGAGCGTGATGCTGTCGCCGTCGTTCGGATTGCCGCCGGAAAGATCGGCCGAGATACCGGCGGGTGAACCCGTCGGACCGGTGACGGTGGCATTGGTCAGCGTCGAACTCACCGAGGCGAGCTTGAAGCCGAATGGCGACACGGCATCTTCGGAGATGTCGAGCGACGAGGTCGTCGGGTTCGTCAGCGTGACGCGCCCGAGCCCGCTTGCGCCAAGATCGGCCTGTTTGCGTTCGTTGATGACCTGAACCAGGCCGGCGCGGGCGCCGTCGCCATTGAGGATGTGGTCTGACGTCTCGACTGGCGGACGATCGGTGGCTTTGCCGCCGAATATATAGCTGTTGCCGGCCTGCGTGTTCAGAAGCCCTGTCAACTGATCCAGCGAGAACTTCGCCGTCGTCTGCGTCTGGCTCACACCCGCGATACCACTGACATTGGTGCCCTGGATCATCGCCGCTTTGACGCTGGTTACGACGGTCGCGGCGCCCTGCAACGCGGTATTGGCGAGATTGATGCGGGTCATCGCGGTTTGCGCCGTGGAATCGTAGCCGGTGATGGCCGACAGTTGCGCGCGCAGGCTCACCGTCACGCCGCGTCGGATGCCCAGCCCGGCAAAGGTAGTGGACTTCTGGCCGGAGCTGAGCTGGCGCGTCAAGTCGTCGAGTTGCGAGCGCAGATTGACCAGCGACTGCAGCATCTGCGTCGAGCGGGCATTGATCGATGACACCGTCATTTCAGCCTCACAACTTCATCAGAGTGTCGAGCATATCTTTGACCGCGGACAAGACTCGGGCATTGGCCGAATAAGCGTTCTGCAGGGTTAGAAGATTGGCCATCTCCTGGTCGATATTGACCGCCGACGCGCCATCGGACCGCTGCTGAAGCGCATTGAGAACCACATCCTGGCCTTGCTTCAGATTGGCCGCGGCGTCGGCATTTTGGCCCTGCAGGCTTATCACCTGACGCAGATAGGTCGACATCGAACCCGAGAACGGCTGCCCGCTCGTGCCGATACCGGTATTTCCCGGAAACAGTTGATTGGCGCTGGTGAGCTGCTTGTAGAGGAAATCCGGCCGCGTCGAGTCACCTGAGGCGACCGTGGAATTGTATTTCACCAGCGCCGACGGGGCCGCGACCAGCGCGCCATTGACCGAAATGCGCCCCGCGAGCCCGGTTATCTGCGAGCCACGGCCGTCGATCGCACCGGAGTAGACCGAGGAGCCGTCCATAAAGAGCGGCATCTGGCTGCCGCCGTCCGTCAGGCCGGTGGCCGTCTTGGTCGTCGACACGCCGTTGACGGTGACGATGTTGCCGGGGCCGTCATTGAGGATTCGGAGCGTCGTGCCCGACGGGTTCGACGCCACCATGCCGGTCGAGCTGATCGCCGAGGCGATCTGGCCGAATACGGTGCTCATGCCGCCGGAGAAGTCGATGCCGATAACCCGGTCGTTCGGATTGGCCGTGGCGTCGTTCGACAGCGGTAGCGCCTTGGGATCGTCGACCCGCATCAGGGTCAGCGTCCGTGGCGTCTGCGTCAGCCCGTCGGTGTAGTTGATGGTGATGGTATTTCCGGCCTGCAGGCCGCTGAGATCGACATCGAAGCCATTTTGCGCGCCGGAGGTGACCGCGGTCCCTGCGGTCGTGGTATTGGACAAGGCGCTCGACATGACTGACGCGAGAGCGTCAAGCTGGTTTTGCGCCTGCACCAGATCGTGGTCGCGCATCTGCAGATAGCTGGCGATCTCGCCGGAACGAATAGCATTGGTCTGGATGAGATCGACGGTGCTGCCGTTGGCCGATGTCAGTGTCAGCGTGCCGACGCCGCGCTTGTCAGGATCTGCGTTCCAGGCCGTATTGGCCGACAACGAGCCGGAAGCGTCAAAATTGAGCGTCGCAGCGGTCCGTCCGACCAGTTGCACACCGGAATTGGTAAAGACCGTCACTTGATTGCGGTCGCCGGCCACGACGTTGATGTCCATCAACTTTGACAGCTTGTCGATATAGGCATCGCGCTGGTCGAGCAGCAGCGCCGCCGACGAGTCGATCGTGCCGATGCTCGAAAGCTGCGCGTTGATGGCCGCGATGTGTTTCATCGCGTCGTTGGCCTGGTTGACCGAATCCGACAGGCCCATCTCCGCGGCACCGCGCAGCGACTGTATCTGGCTGGTCATCGAGTTGAGCTGTTCGGCCAGGAGCCGGGCGGCGCCGACCACACCCGCCTGAGCCGACGTGTCGTCCGGAGTAGAGGACAGCGTCTGTAGCGACGAGGTGAAGTTGTTGTACACCGTGTCCAGCGCCGTCGCCGAGCCAGGCGCTCCGTAGATATTTTGCAGTTGGCTGTAGAACTGGGCGCGAATGGTGGCATAGCTGGCGCCGGAGTTTTCCGTTCGCAGCTGCTTCTGGACGTAGGTGTCCAGTTCGCGCTGCACCGAGACGGTTCGCACGCTCACCGCCGTACCGTTGGCCGCGGTGGCCACCTGGTTCGCCGTCTTGCGAACATAGCCGGGCGTGCCGGCGTTGGCGACGTTCGCCGACACGAGCGCGAGATTGGACCGCGTGGTGTTCAGCCCCGCGATCGAGGAGATCAGCGCCTGTGACAAACTCATGGCCCGCCGCCGTTCCTATTCCCCCGCCGCGCTCAGCGGATCACGTTCAGGAGATCCTGAACCATTGTATTCGTCGTCGTGATCACCTTGGTATTGGCCGAATAGGCCTGCTGGGTAACGATCAGCTTGGTGAACTCGTCGGCGATGTCGGTGTTGGAGCCTTCCAGCGACGAACCGACGATCTTGCCCGCGGCGCCGTAGGTCGCGGTGCCGGATTCGGCCGTGGCGGCAAAAGCGCCGCCGTCGAGCTTTCTCAGGCCATTGGCGCCGGAGAAATTCGCCAACGTTACTTCGGCAAGGTCGATGGTACGGCCGTTCGAATAGGTGCCGGTGATGCGGCCCTTGTCGGACACGGCGATGGTCTGCAGTTCACCGGCGCCGAAACCGTTTTGTTCGAACTGGTTGACCTTCACCGAACCGTTGGCATCCGAATACTGGGTGACGCCGCCGGTGGAATGAACGACGCGCAAGGTGCCAAGCGCGACGCCGTCGACGGTGACGTTGTCCAGCGTGACGGCGTTGATCGACGGCGTAAGCGTGCCGTTGGCCGAGAAGGTGTAATCGACGCCCGCGTTTTTCCACGCGGCCTGCGTGCCGGTGGCCTTGGAGTCGATCTGATAGAACATGTTCCATTTGTCGACATGGCCGGTGCCAAGCGCCGCCGAGTCGACCTTGGCCCAGCGGATCTGCACGTTCACGGCCGAACCTGAAACGTCATAGGCCGTCACGGCGCCGCCGGCGATGCTCTCGTTGAGGAATGTGGACTGGTCCTGGCCGACCACCGTGCTGTTCGACGGCAGCGCGCTCAATGTGCGGATACCGAAATTGCGCGCCGTCGCGTTGCCGCCCACCGTGATTGTGTCGGTGTTGCTGGCCGCCGTGACGGTGATATTGCCCGTCGCCGGATCCGCCGAGGCCGTGCCGCCCGCGAGTGTGGCAAGTTGCACGTTGAGGTCCGCCAGCGTCACCACGTTGCCGGAGCCGAAGGTGACCGTCAGGGCCGGATTGCTGCCGACCTTGAACGAGAGGGTCTGGCCGGACGCCGCGATGCCCTGCGTCAGAAGGTTCGTGGCGTTGGTGGTGCCGACCGACATGCCGAGCTCGCTCAGAACCGCCAGCGTCGAGCCGCCGCCGATGACGATATTCGTCTTGGCGTCGGTGCCGGTCAGCACGAGCTTGTTGTTGACGTCGAGGGCCGCGGAGACGTTGGTGGTTCCGGTCTGCGCGTTGATGGCGGCGACCACGGCGGCGGCGTTAGCCGACGCGGCGATGGTGATCGGCGTGCCGTTGATCTCAAGCGTGCCGCCGCTCGATGATAGCGACGTCAGATTAGCGGAGCCGCTCAGCTTGGCCGCCGCGTCGGGCAGAATTGTCGCGCCATAGCCGATCAATTTCGCCACGGTCGGCGCGCCGTTGATCGGGTTGGCGGAGTAGTTCGAGGGATTGAGCAGCTCCGAGCCCGGCACGGTCGGGTCGGAGTTCACCGTCTTCGGGTAGGAAGGCAGGTTGGCGCGATAATTGAGTTCGCTGGTCGCGGTGGCGGGCAGGAAGCCGTTCCGGAACTGCAGCGTCTGAGGCACGCTGCCGGCGAGGTTGCCGGTGGTCGCGTCGACAGGGATGCCCATCAGATAATAGCCGGCGCCGTTCACCAGATAGCCGTTCTGGTCGAGGGTGAAATCACCGCGTCGGGTGTAGAGATCGACGCCCGAGAAGTTCGGCCGGCCGTCGGCGAAGCTGTCCGGCTTGGCGACCACGAAGAAGCCGCCGCCGTTGATGGCCATGAAGGTCGGCGTCGAGGCGTTCTGGACGTCGCCCTGCACCGTGTTGGTCTGGCGCGAACTGGCGTTGACGTTGCCGGCGATCTGTTTCGACGGCACGTTGTCCTGCAGCAGGTCGGCGAAACTGGTGTCGGTTCGCTTGAACGCGGTGGTCTGCGAGTTCGCGATGTTGCCCGAGATGTTCTGGAGGGCGAAGGCCTGAGCCTGCATGCCCGTCACAGCGGTGGTGAGTGCGCCGAAGATACCCATGACTGTTCCTTCTCCAAGGGTCGCGGCGCCGCCCTGTTGGGCCCCAGCGCGCACGATCTCGGCAAGGACTTGGCAATCGCCGTGCCAGCAAATTAAGCTATATAAATCAATATATTAAATGAATCGATCCGGCTCGGCCGGCCGGCCCGTTTTGCCGCCGCAGGCAATAATTGCCGGTCAAAAACGGACCGCCCCGGGGTTACCGGGGCGGCCGGGTCGTAAAGGGGGCGCGCGCCGCGTCAGGCGCCCTGGTTCGCCGGTTTGAAATCCATCGCCACGCCGTTCATGCAGTAGCGAAGTCCGGTCGGCGGCGGCCCGTCCGGGAAGACGTGGCCAAGATGGCCGTCGCAGCGGCTGCAATGCACCTCGACCCGGCGCATTCCGTAGGTCGTGTCTTCGCTGGTCTCCACCGAGCCGGGCAACGGATCGGTGAAGCTCGGCCAGCCGGTGCCGCTTTCGAACTTCTCGTGGGACTCGAACAGCGGCTGCCCGCAGCCCGCGCAGGAGAAGGTCCCCGCACGCTTTTCATAATTCAGGGCGCAGGAACCGGGCCGCTCGGTGCCGTGGTGGCGCAGCACCTGATATTGCTCCGGCGAAAGCCGCTGCTTCCACTCGGCGTCGGACAGCTTTTTGAAGTCGATGGTGGTTTCGTTTGTTGTTGTCATTTGCACACCTGCCTTCGTTGAAGAGTTTTTCGTGCTCCCAATGTAAGCATTTCCGGCCGGTTCCGCACCATCTTGCAGGCGAGCAACCGCCACCCTAGTGTCCCGCGGCAAAGACGAGGAATTCCATGCGTTTTGAAGGCACTTCCGCCTATGTGGCGACCGACGACCTGAAAGTGGCGGTGAATGCCGCCATCGCGCTCGAGCGCCCGCTGCTGGTCAAGGGCGAGCCCGGCACCGGCAAATCGGTGCTGGCCATCGAGGTCGCCAGGGCGCTTGGCGCGCCCATGCTGGAGTGGCACGTCAAGTCCACCACCAAAGCGCAGCAGGGCCTCTATGAATACGACGCCGTCTCGCGCTTGCGCGACAGCCAACTCGGCGACGAGCGCGTCAAGGACATTCGCAACTACATCAAGCGCGGCAAATTGTGGGACGCCTTCGTGGCCGACGAGCGTCCTGTCCTGCTGATCGACGAGATCGACAAGGCCGACATTGAGTTTCCGAACGATCTGCTGCTCGAGTTGGATCGTATGGAGTTCTACGTTTACGAAACCGGCGAAACGGTGAAGGCGCACCGCCGCCCGATCGTCATCATTACCTCGAACAACGAGAAGGAGCTGCCGGACGCCTTCTTGCGCCGCTGCTTCTTCCACTACATCCGTTTCCCGGATCCCGAAACGATGGCGGCGATCGTCGAGGTGCACTATCCCGGCATCAAGCAACGTTTGGTCAGCGAGGCGCTTAAGCTCTTCTACGATATCCGCGACGTGCCGGGCATCAAGAAGAAGCCGTCCACGTCGGAACTGCTCGACTGGCTCAAGCTGCTGATGGTCGAGGATATCGGCCCCGAAACGCTACGCGAGCGCGACCCGAAAAAGCTGATTCCCCCGCTGCACGGCGCGCTGCTCAAAAACGAACAGGACGTGCACCTGTTCGAGCGACTGGCGTTCATGACGCGACGCGACGGGCGGTAGCGCAGCTATTGGCAAACTTGCGATCGGACGGCCTGACCAACATTTTCCATCATGTGGGGCACGCCCGCCATTTGCCGGCCGAGAGCCGCCGCCAGATTCCCAAGTGCAATGTCGGGCGGTTCTCCGCGATCACGCAATTCTGCCATGATCGCGGTCATCGTCTCGGCGTTGTAATGGAGGCCGGCGGCAAAGTAACCGGCAAAGTGACGGACCTGATTACTGCCGTCTCGGTAGGCGTCGCGGAATCCACTGTCACCGAACGGGACCGCGTAATGCGGCTCCACTGGAGCGACAAGCGTTACCGATATCCCATGATAGTAGAATTCAATGCCGTTGCTGAGCACCTTGCCGGCATAAGAAGCGAGTTGCTCGCCATTGAAGTTCGTGGCGCGGGCAAATTCATTGACGATCTGTGACATCGCGGCGCAATCGGTGCGCTCGATTGCCTTCAGCTCAAGGGCCCGAACCTTGGCCGAACCGATGTCGAAAACGACGCAGCGCCCCCGATTTTCGATATAGTTCCCAATGCACCGGCAAAGGCCCGCACCATATGGTTCGGCGTTGGCCGGACAGTTCACGGCGTTCGCCGGCAAGGTGAAAAATAGACAAGACATCAGAACGCCGAAACCAAATGCCGATCTGATCATCACGTCACCTCTACTTCGGCTGCACGAGCGGGCCCTCGGGACACTCCGTCTTGGTTTCCCATCGGGCGCAAATCTCATGCGGCACTTGATGGAAAATCGGAACGTCAACACAGATAGTTCCAATCTCGCTGGAGGTGCATTGGTGCCGGTACTGACCAGTCGGCTCGGTCATCATGATGGTCTTGGTCTCGACGCATGTCTTGACCTCGCGACATGAATCCTGCGCCATCGCCCCAGCGACTCCAAAAACGGAGACGATCAGACCAGCGGCGAAGACTCGTTGCTTCATCGACCCACCTTCAACCAGGCTGGGCGATTATCGGCCGCCTCAAAGATACGTCCTTGATGTGCATCAATCTTCGGTTGCAATTGCTGAGCCGGTGAAACGCGGTGCAGCCCGGCACCGCGCGACGTCAACGAGTCTAAGTCGCTAACCCGCCGCAACCTTCAGGCTTGGCGCGGTATCGACAAGCTGCCGCTCCAGCCGATCGAGCACGCGCATGGTCGGCAGGCATTTGGCAAACGAGGATTCCGGATCGCGCCTTTCGCGGATGGCGGCGATGAACTCGCGATCCTCCAGTTCGACGCCATTGAGCGAGACGCCGATGCCCGACAGATCCACCGGCTTTTCATAGCCATCGACCAGTTCGTCGTATCGCGCGATATAGGTGCCGTTGTCGCAAATGTAGCGATAGAACGAGCCGAGCGGTCCGTCGTTGTTGAACGACAGCGACAGTGTGAAGATCGCGCCCGACGCCGATTTGAGTTGAATGCCCATGTCCATGGCGATACCGAGTTCGGGATGGATCGGTCCCTGCACGGCCTGCGCCTCGACCGGCACCTCGCCTGTCTGCCACAGGAAAAGATCGACGGCGTGGCAAGCATGATGCCACAAAAGGTGATCGGTCCAGCTGCGCGGCTGACCTAGCGCATTGAGGTTAGTACGACGGAAAAAATAGGTCGTGGCGTTGAACTGCTGCAGCTTCAGTTCGCCCGCCGCCATCTTCCGACGCACCCATTGGTGACTCGGATTGAAGCGGCGTACATGTCCGGCCATAGCGACGAGGCCGGTTTCCTTCTGCAGCTTCACCAGTCGCTCGGCGTCGGCCAGATTGTCCGCCATCGGGATTTCGACCAGGACATGCTTGCCCGCGCGCATCGCCTGCTCGGCCTGCCGCGCATGGATCGGCGTCGGCGTGGTCAGGATGACGGCCTCGACGCCGCTCTGCGCCAGGCCTTCGGCAAGGTCGAGCGTCCAGTGCGGAACGCCGTATTTTTTCGCCGCAGCCGCAGTCGCGTCGGCGACGCCGCCGACGAGCGACACGACCTCAACTCCTTCGATCCTGGCAAGGGCCTCGAGATGCTTGTTGCCGAAGGCGCCTTCGCCGGCGACGCAGATTTTCATGATCGATGCCTTTTCGCTGGTCGCCGCCCGTCACGCCGCCTGAGTTTGCACGGCCGCCCGGTTTTCGAGCACCAGCGTCGCGCCTGCGGTGTTGGAGATCGGGATGTGATAATTGCTGTGAATCTTGGAGACGCTGCCGAGTAACGTGCCGCGCATCGCAATCCAGTTCAGGAATTCGACGCCCTGCGCCCCCGCTTCGCGAACCAGATCGACCACCGACAGCTTGCTGAACGCTTCGGGATCCTTGACGATGGTTTCCAGGCAATAGAGGTCGAATTTCTTGTTGATGAAGCCGGCCCGCGTGCCATCGAGCTGATGCGACAACCCGCCGGTGCCGAACACCACAACGCGCAGATCTTTCGGATAGCTTTCTATGGCGCGCCCGATGGCGCGACCGAGTTTCCAGCAGCGCGCCGGCGAAGGCAACGGATGCTGAACGGTGTTGATCGACACCGGCAGGGTCTTTACCGGCCATTTGCCGCCGGCATCCGGGAACATGAGGGTCATCGGCACCGTGAAGCCGTGATCGACCGCCATGTCCTGGCACGACACGATGTCGAACTCGTCGGCGACCAAACTTTCGATCACATGCCACGACAGATCGGCGTCGCCAGGAAACGACGATTGCACCGGCAGGCCCCAGCCCTCATCCTCGCTGCGGTATTGCGCGGCCGCGCCGACGGCGAAAGTCGGCATCTTGTCGAGGAAGAAATTGAGGCCGTGATCGTTGTAGATCATCACGACAACGTCGGGCCTAGCCTGCCTCAGCCATGCGATGGCCTTGTCGTAGCCGTCAAAGAACGGCTTCCAGTACGGGTCGTTCTGCTTCTTTTCGGCGATAGCCTTGCCGATGGCGGGAATATGCGACGTTGCGATAGCGCCGACGATCTGAGCCATGTGTTATTGCCTCCCTGCGGCCGCGAGCATGTCCTTGAAGGCATCGACAGTCATGCCCGTTTGCTGGGCGCCGATGTCTTGAACGTTGAGCTTGAGAATGCCGGCGAACTTGGCGAGGTAGTAGACATTGCCGCCGGCAGCCAGCAGCTTGAGCACGTTGCGCTCGCGGATCGCGGCGCGCTGCTCTTCATTCAGCCCGAACTTCGCGCAGTAGGCGTCCTCGTCGCGCGTGAAGGCGTCGCGATTGGCCGCGGCATTGAATGAATAGCACATGGCATTAAGCGCATAGCCCTTCTGCGCCTGCGTGCCGTCGAAAACGACAGTGCCCGGAATGTCGTGATGCTGCATGATTGTGCTCGCTGTGTCTCGGTATAGGAACACAGCGTGGCGACGCAGCAAGTCTCCAACCTTGATTCAAATCAATAAGCGCGGCCTCGCTTGTACCGCAGCGCATGCATTCAATGCGAACGCATGAGATACCGTCAGCACGGCTATGACCCGGCGACGAACGTGGTCTTTACGCCGCGGGCTTCTTCTTCGGCTTGGCCGCCGGAGACCTGGCCGTGTCTCCGTCGGCGCCATCGACCGCCGCGCCTTCGTCATGCGATGCCGCATCCGCAGGTTTCGCCGCGGCGGCGGGCCTGGCAGTCACCTCATCGCCATCCGCCTTGTTCAGCCAGCCCTGCGCTTTGGCATAAGAGACGATCTTCTCCCCAGCCGCGCGGCCAAGCTTGCGCGCCGCTGCTTCGACATCGGATGACAGCTTCTCCTTCGCGCCCTCAAGGCTCGACAGCACGCTTGAAATTTCCGAATTGGCGGCCGACGCCGCCTTGCCCGACGGCAGCTTCGCATCCGCTTGCGCGGAGAAGGTAAGAAGCTCGCGCTTGCCGAGGGTGGAGAATGACGACATCGTCATGTCGGCGGTGACGTTGCTCTTGCCGCCGCCGATACCGGCGTCGTTCTTCTTGGCATTGGCGTCGGACGGGCGCAGGCGGCCGCTGACCACGATCGCGTTCGACGAGGCCTTCAGCCCCTCCTCGGCGCCGGGCTGGGCATCCAGACCGGCCTCGCGCAAAGTGGCGACGATCGAGGCGACGATCTCGTCATTGACCCTGTCGATGGTGCGCGGCTTGCGTTCGTGGGTCGGGAATGAGCCGATCTTGCGTTCGAGCCGCGCGGTATAGCCGCGGTCGATGAGCAGCACCTCCGGCGCCACCACGAAATCCGAAACGACGATGGTCTTGGGCCGCGGCGACGATGCGTCAGAGCCGCCGAGGCCACTGGAAGCCAGATTGGAATTGGATTCGACGCAGGCCGCAACAAGAAGGGCCGCCGCGCAGACGGTCAGGATTCTCATGGATGGAAGCTCGACGTCGTCGGGTGTTGGTACCTACCACAGGCCCCGGATGTCGAAGGACCGCGTGAGCCCTATCCCCACCTGAACCTGGTTGATCGAGCCGCGCTGCGTGACCAGCGGAGAGCTGGCCGCGTCGCCGGCGAGTTGCTCATACTCGAAAAACCAGTAGCTGCGCCAGTTGGGATCGATCTGATAACTAACTTGCGCACCGGCGCCCCACGATTTCAAACCGCCCCCTGCCGAATAAACAGGCAGCCCGGAGGCCGCCGACTGGCCGCCGGTAATAGAATAATACGGCGACAGCGCCGCGGCAGTGGCCGCGCTCAGGCGCGGGCCGCCGGACACGGTCAGCCGATCCGTCAGCGGCATGACAATGTCGGCCGAGAGGTCGCCAACCAGGCCTTTGTGACCGCCAAAGCCCTGGCGCACCTCGAGCCGGGTGCGCAGCCAGTCGGTCGCCCAGTATTCGGCAAAACCGCCCGCCTCCAGAGTCCAGCCGACATCGCCAAGCCCGCGCAGCACGATATCCTCGCTCTCCTTGCGCGGCAGCTTGACCTTGATGGCCGGCCCAAACTTGAACGGCCCCGTATCAAAGAGCGCGGCGCCACCGCCGTCGCGCGGGCTGCGGAACCGGGCCGGCGTGCCGGCGCGGCGAAAATTGAAAACCGGAACCGGCCGGAGGAGATCGTTGCGACTGCCCTCGAACTCCGGCAGCACGCGGCCTTCAACGCCGAGGGTCAAAGTCCAGTCTGTGGAGCGCTTGGGCTTGTCGGCCAAAGCGGGAGCAGCGGCGAGCAGCCCGGCGGTGGCCGCGATGAAATACGTCATCGATTTTGCCGCGCGCATGCTGTGGAACGCCCCCCGGGAATGCAACTCAACCGGCGAAGCGGCCGGCTGGATTCCACCATGCGGCTCAATTCTTAATGGGTGGTGCTTTCCGGTGACGGTGCGGCATCGGGCGGCGCGGAACCTTCCGGAGCATCGTTCTTGGCACGGCGACGCTTGCCCCGATTCTTTCGGCGCTCCGGCTGCCCTTGGGGCGGCGCGCTCGACGGCGCTTCCGCGACCGGTTCCGGCGAAACCGGCGCTGCCGCGAGTCGCTCGGCAGGCAAACGATCGGGAGATACAACCGGCCCGGCCGCGGCTACCGCGGCGGCGCGCTCCGCCTTGGCGATACGGCGACGTTCGCGATAGCGCGCCATCGCGCCTGAAAATGTCGCCGCAGCGCTGCGCCACCAGTATAGCCCCTGCGCCGCCGCGGCGCCGGTGCGGCCGCCGGCCCAGACAAGTTCGTAGGGCGCGAACAGGCGCCACGTGTCGTCGCCTTCGACGATACCGCGCGCGATCAGTTCGCCGGCCATCGCCGTGGTGTTGAGGCCGTGGCCGGCAAACCCGCTGGCGACCCAGACACCTTCGGCCATCGCGCCGATCTGCGGCATACGATGGATGGTGCGGCCGAGCGTGCCGGCCCAGATCTGCGTCACTTCGACAGGGCCGAGGCCGGGAAATTTGCGCATCATGTCGCCGGCAAGCGCCCGGGCAAAGCGCCCGGCATCGGCCGGCCATACCCGCACCCGCCCCGACACCATCAGCCGGTCGCCACCGACAATGCGATAATGGTTGTCGGCGCGGTCGGTGTCGCTGATCGCGCCGCGATAGCGCACGAACTGCGCGAGTCTCTCGCCCAGCGGCTCGGTCACCATCACGTAGGTCGTCACCGGCAGCAAGGTCGCCGAGAGTGACGGCATCACTCCACCGAGTTGCACGTTGCCGGCAAAAACGACATGCGTGGCGCGGACGCGGCCGTTCGGGGTGGCGATGCGCTTGCGCACGCCGGCCGGATCGATCGACAGCGCCGGCGTCTCCTCGAAAATGCGGCAGCCGGCCTCGACGGCGAGCCGGGCAAGGCCGAGGGCATAATTGAGGGGGTGGATGTGGAACGCATTGCGCCAGTGTACGGCGCTGAAATAACGCTGACTCGGCAGTTCGGCGCGCACCCGCTCGGTCGGCCACATTTCGACGTCGGCGCCGATCCAGCGCAGGCGCTCGACATCGGCGCGCACCGCGTCCGGATGATCGGTTTGATGGACCCGGAGCCAGCCCTGCACCGGATCGACGCCCGGCAGATTGTGCTCCTCGATCGCGGTGCGGACATAGTCGACGCCGCGCTCGGACAGGGCCCAGAGCTGCTTGGTGTGATCGAGGCCAATCCGCTCGACCATGGCGTCGATATTCTCGGCGAAGCCGGGCAGCACGAAGCCGGTGTTGCGGCCGGAGGCCGCCTCGGCGACCCGTCCGCCCTCCAGCACGGCGACCGACCAGCCGCGCCGGGCCACCTCACGAGCGACGGTCAGGCCGGCCAATCCGCCACCGACAACACAGACGTCAACGTCCAGATCGAACCCCAGCCGGGGATGATCGGGACGCGCCACCCGCCTCGCCTCATACCAGGTCGCCGGCGTAGCCTCGGTACTGGGATCGGGATCGGTCATCCGCTGAGGTCTCGTGTCGCAGCGCCCTGTCACTGTTTCGGCCCAATGCCGGTCCGAACTGTCCCGGCCCCGGGCGAGAACAAGGGTGTTAGTCTGTCGCAGATTCGAACCCCTTAGCCCATCGCCCTGTCCTTTAGCCAGAACCCCTCGATCCGGAAGTGACCATGCGGCGTCTCCTCATACTCCGCCACGCCAAGACCGAACCCGGCGAACTCGGCAAGGACGACCGGAACCGCGCCCTGGACGAGCGCGGCCTGCGGGAGGCCGGCCAGCTCGGCGCGTATATGACCACCCACGCGCTCGCGCCGGACTACGTCATGCTATCGCCGGCGCGCCGGGTGCAGGAGACCTGGAACCACCTTGCCGGGGCGCTCAATGCCTCGCCCGCGACAAGCATCGACGACCGTATCTATGAGGCCACGCCGCACGATATTCTCGCGATCATCGCCGAGACGGCGACGACGGTGCACTCGCTGCTGGTGGTCGGTCACAATCCCTCTCTGCAGGAGGTGGCGCTAATGCTGATCGCTTCCGGCGACATTGAGGCGCGCGAGCGTCTGCGTGAGAAGCTGCCGCCGGCCGGGCTGGTTATTATCGACTTCGCCTTCGACGACTGGAGCAAGCTGCATGCACAGTCAGGCCGGCTAGAGCGCTACATTACGCCAAAGGCCATCGAGGCGGCGACCAACTGATCTTCCTCAAGGCAGTAAATCGCCCGGCGGCGCCTCGGCCCGATAGGTGCCCGGCCTGTTGCGGCGAAAATAATTGCCACCTTGCCAGAGGAACAACGCCAGAAAGGCCGCGATGAAAGCCGCACCGGCCTTGGCGTCGGTCTGCAGCGCGCGAACGGTCAGCATCGCCATGCCGAGGGAAACCGCGACAAACACGGCAAGCCCCGGCCAATACAGCAGCGGAACGCTGCCCCGTTCGAATTGCGTCTTGGCGCCGACAGCAACAAGCCGGCGATGCAAGGCGGCGATGAAAGCCGAATAGGCCGGGTTCTGGCGCTCCTGAATCACCATGCTCTTCCACGAGCTGGAAAAAATGGTGAGCTTGGGCGCATCGGCACCCCAGATCTCCGCGACGTAGCGCCCGGACTGCATGCTCGAAGGCTTGAACGACAGCCGCAGCCGCGCAATTGCACTATAGGGCACGAGGCCTGTGCGACGGCCGGCCTCAAAGGCCAGCCCGTCTTCGGTCAGACGGAAGGCGAAGGGCGCACCAAGCAGCGAGGCCCGATAGGTGTAGCTCTCGCCTTGCGGCTCGGGCGTCTCAATTTCGTCCTGTGACGACCCCATACTCTGCCCCCGACCGTTCCTGCCCCGCCGCCGTTAACCCCGGCCGCATTCCACCAGGCGCGGACGCCCGCCCTGAGTTCCGGAAAGTTTCAATCCTTGTTGGTCTATAATAACTTACGCCCTGTCAAACGAATACCTGAGTCGCCCGGCTCGGTAGTGACGCAGGGTGGCGCGCGGGCGCCGCGCAGTGATAGTCAAAGGCCATGACCCAGAAGATTCGCGTCGCAGTTCTTTATGGCGGCAAGTCCGGCGAGCACGAAGTGTCGCTGCAGTCCGCCGCATCCGTGATCCGGCATCTCGATCGCGGCCGCTTCGACATGATCCCGGTCAGCATCGACAAAACCGGTTTGTGGCAATTGAACGATCTCAAGGCGCTTGAGCAAACCGCGGGCAAGGCGCTGCCGATCCAGCGCGATGCGCCGGAGGTGCGCCTGGCGAGCCAGCCCGACGGGCGCGGGGCGCTCCTGCCCGTCAACGGCGAGGGCGGAATTCGCGATATCGACGTGATCTTCCCTGTCATGCACGGCCCGCTCTGCGAGGACGGCGCAACGCAGGGCCTGCTCGATCTTGCCGACGTCGCCTATGTCGGCTCGGGCGTGCTCGCTTCCGCGGTCAGCATGGACAAGGACATCGCCAAGCGGCTGGCCGCTCATGCCGCTCTGCCCATTGCGCCTTATGTGGCGGTGACGCGGCGCGACTATAAGCGCGATGCCCAAGGGTGCGTTGCGGCGGCGCGCGCGAAATTGACGCTGCCGGTGTTCGTAAAGCCCTGCAACATGGGTTCGAGCGTCGGCGTCCATAAGGTCAAGACCTGGGATGCACTCGAAGCCGCACTCGACGACGCTTTCCGCTACGACCTGAAGATTCTGATCGAGCAAGGCATCGATGCTCGCGAGGTCGAGGTGGCCGTGCTCGAAGACGAGCCGCTGTTCGTCAGCATCGCCAGCGAGATCAACCCCGACCCGCGCCACGAATTCTATTCGTACGAAGCCAAGTATCTCGACAAGGACGGCGCCTCGGTCGACCTGCCCGCACGGATCGACGACGCCGCCATGGCGCGGGTGCGCGCGCTCGCGGCGCAGGCCTTCACCGTGCTGGAATGTAACGGGCTCGCCCGCGTCGATTTCTTCCTCGACCGCAAGAGCGGCGAATTCTACTTCAACGAGATCAATACCCTGCCCGGCTTCACCTCGATCAGCATGTACCCGAAGATGATGGAAGCTTCCGGCGTGCCCTACGGGCAATTGCTGTCCCGGCTGATCGATTTGGCACTCGAGCGGCACCGGCAGAGGCATTCCCTGGTCCGCGACTTCGCCGGCTGAAGGCCGCACTCGCCTTTTCGTGACGGTTTGACGTCAAAGCTGCGGATTTCGGGCCGTCCGGTCCGTTAACCATGATCGCGGTCTGCCCCGCGGCGGCGGTCGATTGGGGCTTGCCAATGTTCCAATCCCCATTCGTTTATAATATCTTAAAGCCCACAGGTGTGAGCGTACCGGCAGACCGGGTGCGTGCGGAGGCGTATTTCTCATGGCGAAGTTATCGGATCTGTTTGGCGGCAAGCCGCGCGAGCTGGAGACCGACCGCAAAGTCGGCGACATCGCCCGGTCGAGCCAGCCCGCCAATCCCGTCGCGCGCCAGATCACGGCGGAGAATTACTCCGACGTCGGCTCGCGCATCGGCGAGGAAAACGAGGCGCTGCGCCACCTGCTCAACGACACCAGCCGCAAGATTGGCGAACTCGACGAACTCAAGGCCGCCTTCGACAAAATCGTCAGCCCGTTCAATTCGACGCTGCGCGCCCTCGAAACCGAGAAGTCGCACACCCTCGGCCTGACCAACATGCTGGCGGAATCGCGCGCCTCGTACGAGACGTTGCGCGGCGAATTCTACCAGATCGAACGCAAGGCCACCGCGCTCGAGGCCGAAGCCGAAAAACTGCGCGAGGACCTCGAACTCGCCCGCGAGGCGAACCGCGGGCTGGAAAGCACCCGGCTCGAACTGACCGACGGCCTGTCGGCCCGCGGCGCGCAGATCGCCGAACTGGAGCGCCAGCTTGCGCAGGAAACCACGCAGCGCCGCGCGCTCGGCGAAGCCCGCCGCACCGCGCAGGACCATCTCGACGCTGCCGACAAACGCATCGTCGAACTGGAAGGCGAACTGGCCGCCGCACGCGAGCGTCTCGCCCTGCTCGAAGACGAGAAGCGGGCGCTGCAGGCCAATATCGATGCCTCGCTCAACGAGACCGCGCGTCTCACCCGCCGCCTGACCGAAAGCGAGAACACGCTGACCGCGACCCGTGCCCAGCTCGGCAAAGTCGAAGCAAGCTTCGCCGAGGCCTATGGCGAGCGCGGCCGCTTGTCGGCGACGCTCGACGACGCCAAGGAGCAGCACCAGGCCGAGCGCAACAGCCTCAATATGCGCCTCGACGCCCTCACCTCGCGCGCGGCAACCGCCGAGCGCCTGCTTGCCGAGGCGCGCCAGAACCTGATCGCCCGCACCGAGGAAGTGCGCGCCTTCGACCGCAAATCGGTGGAGGCCACCATTTCGCGCAATAACGCGGAAAAGCGGCTCGCCCAGATCGAAGCCTCGCACGAGCAGCGCGAGCGCCAGACCAAGGACCTTGAGCAGGCCCGCGTGGCGCTCACGGAACGCAACAATGCGCTGACCAAGGCGTTGAAAGCTCGCGAAACCGCACTCGCGCGCGCCGACGAGAAGATTGCCGCGTTGACCGAGCGCAACGGCCATCTTGAAGCCGACGTGCAGGTGTCGCGCACGAATATCGAGAAGCGCGTCGAGGATCTGAATTCTGCCTTGCAGCGCGAGCGTATGGAGCGCGCGGTGGTGGAAGGCGCCTTGGAAGCGGCGCGCAAGGACAATTCGCGCCTGCAGAGCGAAGTCGCTGCCCTGCGCTCAACTCTGCGCCGCGGCATGCCGCTGGTCGAGGAAGTGCCTGTGCGCGACGCCGAGGAACCGCTGCAGGCCGAAGGCAAGCCGGTACGCCACGCCGAGACGGCGGAAAGTTCCGAGAAGGCTTGACGCATTCAGCGACACGTTAGCTGCGCAAACTGACGCAGCCTCATCTTGCAAAAAGTTCGGAACGCAGGGCGCAAGTCCTGCGTTCTTTTCATATGTGGCGCACGTGAGGCAACGCGCGCGCCGCTCTTTCCGAATTTTGCCTGTCCAGTTCGTCCCTAAGAGGAGAAAACGAATGATGAAACGCACTTTGACCGCCGCCGCGTTGGCCACCGTTCTCGCGATGCCGGCCTTCGCCCAGAGCGCTCCGTCCGCGACCCCGCCGGCCGGTGGCACGACGCCGCCCGCCGCGACCACGACGACGCCATCGACCGGTGCCGCCACCGGCGGCCAGACCTTCGTTACTTCGCAGCAGTCGACCGACTGGCGCGGTTCGAAACTGATCGGTGCTTCGGTCTATGGCCCGGATAACGCCTCGATCGGCGAGATCAATGACGTCGTGATCGCGCCCAATGGCAAGATCAACGCCGTGGTTGTCGGCGTCGGCGGTTTCCTTGGCGTCGGCCAGAAGGACGTCGCGCTGCCGTTCGAAGGCATCTCTGTGACGCGCAAGCCCGACTCGGCGGCGATCGACAAGATCACCGTGAGCTACACCAAGGATCAGCTCAAGGAAGCGCCGACCTTCGCGTACTATGAGCCGGCGTCGCGTTCGACCACGGGTGCCGGCAGCGGCGCCATGGGTTCGGGCTCGGCCACCAAGCCGATGGGTGGCACGACCGCTCCGAAGCCGTAACGGCTGATCGCGATTATCAATCAAGTCATAGGCGCCCGGCCATGTTTCATGGCTGGGCGTCTTTTTTGTCTGGCCTTCCGGTGTGACAAAGCCCCGGTAAGCGCCTATATCATCGTCATGGGCAAATGGTATGTCATCACCCCACTGATCGCTGTCGGCATCGCGTCGCTTTGGTTTGCCGCGCGCTCCTGGTGGGAATTCGCCAGCGAAATTCCGCTGTACGGCTACTTTGCGATCATCGGCGGCGTGTTTTTCTCGCTGCTGATCGGCGGCGGCTTGATGGCGCTGGCCTTCTACTCCGACAAGCACGGCTACGACGACATGCGCGGCGGCGACCAGGACCGGCGCTGAGACGCGCGCCGGGTCGCTCCGTCGTGGCGCGATCGTACATTCCACATATATTATTTGTGATATCGTTGAGAGCCTCCCGGAACCTGTTTCCGGGTTTTTTATGTGTCGCCCGCATTTCGTTACGCGGTGCCTACCCTCTGTCCTGCCCGCTGAGCCTTAGAACTTCTCCCCGCGAGAAAAATACGGATCCGCAACGACGGATCGTCAATTGGGGGAAGCGCTATGTGGAACCAGGTCTACAATCCATTCAATAACGCCACACTGTCGACACTGGCGGCCGCGCTGCCGGTCGTCACGCTGCTCGTGCTGATCGCCTCGAACAAGGTGAAGGCCCATATCGCCGCGGTCATCGCGCTGGTCGTGGCCAATCTGGTCGCGATCTTCATTTTCACGATGCCCGCGGGCATGTCGATCCGCGCTTCGCTCCTCGGCATCGCCACCGGGTTCTTCCCGATCGGCTGGATCGTACTCAACGTGATCTTTCTTTACCGGCTGACGGTGGAGAAAGGCGCGTTCGAAACGCTGCAGAACCTTATCGGCGGTGTCACGCAGGACCGCCGCCTGCAGTTGCTGCTGATTGCCTTCTCGTTCGGCGCGTTCTTCGAAGGCGCGTCCGGCTTCGGTACGCCGGTCGCGGTTACAGGCGCCATCCTGATCGGTCTCGGCTTCTCACCGCTCGCGGCCTCGGGCCTGTCGCTCATCGCCAACACTGCGCCGGTCGCCTATGGCGCGCTCGGCACGCCGATCGCCGGTCTCGCCAGCGTGACGCAGATCGATCCGTTCCTGCTCGGCGCCATGGTCGGCCGGCAGTTGCCGTTCTTCTCGCTGATCGTGCCGTTCTGGGTGGTGTGGGCTTTCTCCGGCTGGAAAGGCGTCAAGGGCGTGTGGCCGGCGATCCTCGTCACAGGCGTATCCTTTGCGATCCCGCAGTTCGTCATTTCGAACTTCATCAATCCCTGGATCGTCGATATCGGCGCCTCGCTGGTGTCGATGGCGTGCCTCATTCTGTTCCTCAAAATGTGGCAGCCAAAGGAGTTGTGGCTGTCCGCGGCGCTGACCCGCACCAAGGACGAGTCTGCCGTCAACATGCCGGCGCCCAGACCGTTGAAACCGGTCGCGACGCGCGAGATGTGGCTCGCGCTGCTGCCGTGGATTATCGTCTGCGCAATCCTGCTGATCTGGGGCACCGACATGTTCAAGCTGTCGGTCAACAAGTGGGCGATCTGGAATTATCCGGTGCCGGACCTGCACCAGATGATCCAGAAGGTCGCGCCGATCGTCGCCACGCCGACCAAGGAAGGCGCGGTGTTCTCGTTCACCTGGCTGTCCTTCACCGGCTCGGGCATGCTGATCGCGGCGATCATCTCCGGCTTCCTGATGGGCTTCTCGCCGGTCAAGCTGGTCACCGAATACGGCAAGACCATCAAGGTTTGCGCCTATTCGCTGCTGACCATCTCGGCGATGCTGGCGATCGGCACGCTCACGCGCCTGTCCGGCATCGACGCGACGCTCGGCCTCGCCTTCGCCGCCACCGGCGTGCTCTATCCCTTCTTCGGCACACTGCTCGGCTGGCTGGGCGTGGCGCTGACGGGCTCGGACACGTCGTCGAACATCCTGTTCGGCAATCTGCAGAAGATCACCTCAACGCAGCTCGGCATCTCGCCGATCCTGATGAGCGCGGCGAACTCGTCCGGCGGCGTCATGGGCAAGATGATCGACGCGCAGTCGATCGTGGTAGCTTCCACGGCGACCAACTGGTTCGGGCATGAAGGCACGATCCTGCGCTTCGTGTTCTGGCACTCCATCGTCCTCGCCTGCCTCGTCGGCTTGCTGGTTATGGCGCAGGCCTACATCTTCCCGTGGATGATCGTGGCCGGCCCGTAACCGCTCATAACGAACCTGACCCGCGGCCCCGCATCGCAAGATGCGGGGTTTTATTACGCCGCCGCAATCCAGCGATTTTGGAAAGACTGTCCGCCAGGAACAGGTCATAGGCCGCCCGGCCCGAACCGGCTAAGAAGACGCGTGTTCAGCCTCCAAGCGCAGGTGACGCTATGACCAAGACCCTGGTTCAAGAGCAGTTCGGCAAGACCGCAGCCCACTATCTGACGTCGAAGCCGCATGCGCTCGGCAAGAGCCTCGAGCGTCTCGTTACCCTTACCGCCCCCCAGAAAGACTGGCGCGTCCTCGACATCGCCACCGGCGGCGGCCACGTCGCATACACCTTCGCGCCGCATGTGGCGCGCGTCTGGGCCACCGACATCACGCAGGAGATGCTGGACATGGTCAAGCTCGAAGCCGCCAAGCGCGGTCTCGGCAATGTCCGCACCACCTATGCCAAGGCCGAGGCCCTGCCCTTCGACGACGGCAGCTTCGACCTCGTCACCTGCCGCATCGCGCCGCACCACTTCGACTCCATTCCCGACTTTCTCACCGAAGCCCATCGCGTACTCAAGACCGGCGGCACGCTGGCGATCGTCGATAATGTCGTGCCGGAAGGGCCGGTCGGCGATTACATCAACGCCTTCGAACGCTTCCGCGACCCCAGCCATCTACGCGCCTGGGCCATGGCGGAATGGCGCGAGGCCATCAAGGCAACCGGCTTCGACCTCGGCCACGAGGAGCAAATCTACAAGACGATGGAATTCAAATCCTGGGCGCAGCGTTACGACGCCACGATGCAGCGGCTGCTGCGCGCCATGTTGACCGAAACGACGCCGGGCGTGAAAGACGCGCTCCAGCCGACCGGCGACGGCGACGCCTTCACCTTCCGCCTGTGCGAGGGCCTGTTCATCGCCAGCAAGCGCTGACGCCTCGCCGCAAAACAAAACGCCGGCGCTCGATGAGCGCCGGCGTTTCGGTGTCCGATGAACTGAAAGCTTACTTGCGCTTGCGAACGTGCTTCACGCGCACCGGCTCGCCTTCCCATTCCGGGTGGGCGTTGTAGGCGGCGTTGACCAGATAACCGCCGATGATCGGGATGACGCAGGAGCCGATCATGACGTGACCTTCGCGCTGCGTCAGCGGACGGTTGACCACGACGGTGCCGACCATGGTCGACACGGCGGCGCAGCCCAGCGTGGTGCCGGCGATGGCGCCCCACTGGCCGGGGATCACGTTGTTACCCCACTTCCAGCGCCAGTCGTTGATGGCGAAGTAGCCGACCGTCGCCGCCGCGCCGCTCGCGACCGACACCACCTTCAGGCGGTTGTCGATATGCTTGCGGTGATGGCGGCCGCCGGCTTCGGCGGTCTGCAGGGTCAAGGTCGTGGCCGCGATCAAGGCGGCGGCCAGCGCAGCGAAACGCTTCATGTGAGTTGTCTCCCCGAGGGATTTATAAAAATAAAAGCCAAGCCCTTTTCAGCCGCTTCGCGCGACAAGTCGAGCGGCAGACGGCCGCGCCGCCGGCCTTATTCACAGGCCAGACGGCGCCGGCAAGCGCCGTAGCGCCCCGCGCGGCACAGCGCCAGCAAAATTTGCAGAACAAGCCAAGGTTTTGATTAAAAAAAGGAATTCCTGCGCGCCCGATCGCCGTTAACCTCTCATTTACCCATCGCGATTCACACTCTGTTAGGAATAGTAAACAGAATGATTCGTGCGTCGCTTTGGCCGGGCGGATCGGCGGATCAGGGGAATTCAATGAGCAAATTCGGGGGGTTGTTCGGCCGAAAGGCGAGCACCATCGATGCCTTGGCGCAGCCGTCGCCGACCGGAAACGAGGCGCCTGTCACCGTCATCAGCCAGCCGCCGCTCGAGCTCGACGAGGAATTATTCTCGGCGCTCGGGGCCCAGATTGGCGGCGACAACGAGGCGCTGCGCAACCTGCTGCTCGACGCCAACGCCAAGATCGGCGAGCTCGACGCCATCAAGGCGGCGGTCGGAAAACTGGCCGATCCGGTCAGCAAGACCTTGCGGGCGCTGGAAGCGGAAAAGTCCGAAAAGCTCAGCCTGCAGACGGTGCTCAACAACACCCGCACCGCCTACGGCAAGCTGCGCAATGAGACCGCCGATCTCGAGAAGCGTCTGCAAGGCGCCGAGCAGGAAGTGGGCGCCCTGCGCCAGGATCTGTCGGCAACCCAGAACGTGCTCCGTTCGGTCGAGGCGACCAAGGCCGAGATCGCCATCGACGTCGCCGCCCGGCGCGCCCAGATCGCCGATCTCGAAGGCCGCCTCGCGCACGAAGCCGGCGAGAATTCCGTGCTTCGCGACGAAAACCGCCGCCTCGACGAACGCGCCACCACGCTGGGCAAGCGCATCATCGCGCTCGAGGCCGACCTCAACGCGGCGCGCCAGCGCCTGATGATGGCCGACGACGAAAAGCGCGCCCAGAACGCCACGCTCGACAAGATGAGCGCCGATGCCGCGCGGCTCACCCGCAAGATCTCGGAAACCGAACAGGCGCTCAATGCGGCGCAAAGCCGGCTGCGGCAGGTCGAAGGCAACTTCGCCGAGCTGAACAATGAGCGCGGCCGCCTCGCCGCCGCGCTCGACGAAGTACACGAGCGCCACGAGCACGAGAGCACCAGCCAGCGCCTGCGCTATGAGGCGATGCAGGCCCGCGCCGCGGCGACCGACAACCTGCTCATCGAGGCGCGCGACCATCTGCAGAAGCGCGCCGAAGACATGCGCGAGCTCGATCGCCGCTTCAGCGACATGGCCGGAGAGCGCGATGCGCTGCAGGCGCGCGTTGCCGATCTTGAAGCCGAAAGGCTGCGCCGCGAGTCCGAGTTCAAGGAAACGGAGCAGATGCGCGCCACCTTGATGGAGCGCAGCGGCGCGCTCACCCGCGCCTTCAACGCCAAGGAAGCCGCACTCGCCCGTGCCGACGAAAACGTCGCCGCGCTCCAGGCCCAGCTTGCCTCAAGCGCGCGGGAACGCAGCAATGACCGCGCCACCGCCGAGCAGGCCATTGAGGAACTCAAGGCCGCGCTCCAGCGCGAGAAGCTTGATCGCGCCGTGGTCGAAGGTGCGCTGGAGACCGCCCGCAAGGACTTCGCCCGCGTCATGCGCGAGGTGATGAGCTTGCAGCGGGCGCAGCAGGCCACGGAAGACCAGGCTGAACTGAAGGCCGCCAACGCCGCCTGATTTCGACTAACTGCCATGCAAAGCGCCGGGCTAGGCCCCGGCGCTTTTTTATTGGCGGAACCGAAACTTAAGAGCTGCGCTTGATTTAGCGCAAGAAGCCGCACCCCACCCTCGCCTAGCTTATTCAGCGCGGGGCCTCGGAACCGCGAACGAGTCTGCGTTATGCCTTACCGCGCCAATCATGACCTGCCGCTCCCGGTTCGGGCGCATCTGCCCGATCATGCGCAGGACATCTACCGCGAAGCGTTCAATAGCGCTTATCGCGCGCATGCCGGCGAGGCTGACCGCGAACGTCGGGCGCACATGATTGCCTGGGCCGCCGTCAAGAAAAGCTATGCGAAGGACGGTGAGCTATGGGTTCCAATTCAGCGCCAGAGATTCGCCTGAGCGGCGCGCTGGCGCTCGCCGAACGAAACGTTCCCCGCTACACATCCTACCCGTCAGCGCCGCACTTTGCCGCCAAAATCGGGCCGGCTGAATATCGCGCTTGGCTCGATGCGCTGCCGCAGGGCTCGCGGGTGTCGCTTTATCTCCACGTGCCGTTCTGCACCGAGCTTTGTTTCTACTGCGGCTGCAACACCCGCGCGGTGCGCCGGCCCGAACCGGTCGACGCCTATGCCGAAGACCTGATCGCGGAACTCAGGCTGATCGGATCGCTCAACGGCGCGCGACTCGCGCACCTGCACTGGGGCGGCGGCACGCCGTCGATCCTCGGCCCGCAATGGCTCGAGACCGTCGCAGCTCAAATCGCCTCGCAGTTCGATCTCTCGGCGCTGAAGGAACACGCGATCGAGCTGGACCCGCGCCGGCTCGATCGCACCGTCGTCGCGGCGCTGAAGCGCATCGGCATCAACCGCGCCAGCCTCGGCATGCAGGACGCCTCGGCGCATGTGCAGCACGCCATCGGCCGGCTGCAACCTTTCGAACAGGTCGAGCGCGCGGCCGACTATTTGCGCGAGGCCGGCATCGGGAACCTCAACCTCGACCTCATGTACGGCCTGCCGAAGCAGAGCGTCGGCGATGTCGCACGCAGCGCCGAACTGGCCTGCTCGCTCAAGCCGCAGCGGCTGGCGCTGTTCGGCTACGCGCATGTGCCGTGGTTCAAGACGCATCAACGGCTGATCGACAGCGCTACATTGCCCGGTGCCGCCGAGCGTCTCGAACAGGCGCGCGTCGCAGCCGAGGTCTTCGCCGGTTTCGGCTACGAAGCGATCGGTCTCGACCATTTCGCCCTGCCCGAAGACGAGCTGTTCATCGCCGCGCGCGAAGGCCGCCTTCGTCGGAATTTCCAAGGCTATACCACCGACGATGCCGACGCCTTGATCGGCGTAGGCGCCTCGTCCATCGGCAAGCTGCCGCAGGGCTTCGTGCAGAACGCGCCGGATATCGCGGGGTACTCCCGCAGCATCAAGCGTGGCGGGCTCGCCACCGTGAAGGGCCTCGCACTCAGTGCGGACGATGTCATGCGCGCGGAGATCATCGAACGGCTGATGTCCGATCTGGCGCTGGACCTCGGCCGCTTTGGCGGCGCGGCGCGCTTTGCGGTTGAGATGACGGCGCTCGAGGATCTGGCGACGCAGGGTCTCGTCATTGTCGATGGCGCACGCGTCACTGTGACGGAAGCCGGCCGGCCCTTCATCCGCATCGTCGCCGCGGTGTTCGATACCTATCTCGCGGCCGCACAGAAGCGGCACTCGATCGCGGTGTAATTCCAAAAAAACGGCGGTCCGCGGGCCGCCTTTCGCGTGAACCGCGATGTGCGCTGTTAACTAGCGTCTGTTACGGGCTGCGCCTTCGTCTCGGTCATCCCCTCATGAGTAACGACTGGACCGGAATGGCCACTGACGACCGCACGGGCCAACAGTGGTCCGCTCGGCCACGCCGCACGGTTGATCGCCAGCGGCTCGCCAGCCTGGGCCGTGGCGCGGGCTTTGGCCCGCTCGTCCCGAATCGCTTTGGTGCATTGGCCTCCCATAGTTTTATAGGTTACAGGGCCCGGCCATTAACGCATTGATCCAGCACAATGGATTCGGGTACCGGGCGCGCGGCGCGCCGCTACCGCCATGGCATTCATGAAGCAAAGCGTCTTGCGGAGACTACGCAGCGGCTTCGGCCGGCGCCCGGAACGGCACCGCCACCATCACGGCGTCGGTCGCGTCGTCGCGACAATGAGGGTCGGCGCGCAAGTCGTCGATGGTGCGAGGCGCGGGGAAAACGACACCGTCGAGGTCCGACCAGTCCTTCGCCGCAAAGCTGAGAACCTCCGCCGCCTTCCCGATCGCTTCATCAATAGTGGTGCCGGCGGCAAACACGCCGGGCACATCGGGAAACGACACACCGTAACAAATGTCGGCGTCCTTGTGGATCAGCGCAATGTAATGCGGCATGGCGGTCAATCCTTTTCCCAGCCTGCGTCTCTATAAATGGCGCGAACGGTAACCCATCTGATTCGCCAGCCGATTTGTTGCTCTCTTATTTAAACAAAATTTCTGACGCTCATCCAAATTGGCAGCGTGAATATTCCACTCTGAACAAATTTATTCCAATGTGTTTTTAGCTTTCTACCTCACCAGCTCCCGCATCGCGCGGTCGAGCCCGTCGAGCGTCAGCGGATACATCCGACCGCCCATCAACTGGCGCATCATGCCGATCGAGTGCGTGAAATCCCATTCGCGCTCCGGTACCGGATTGAGCCACACGCTTGACGGATAATTGCGCAGCACGCGGTCGATCCACACCGCGCCCGCCTCCTCGTTATAATGCTCAACCGAGCCGCCCGCCGCAGCAATTTCGTACGGCGACATCGAGGCATCGCCGACGAAGATCGCCTTGTAGTCATGCGGATAGGTATGCAGCACGTCGAAGGTCGGCGTCGTGTCCTGGAAGCGGCGGCGGTTCTCCTTCCAAACTTTCTCATAGAGGCAGTTGTGGAAGTAGAAATGCTCCATGTGCTTGAACTCGGTGCGCGCCGCCGAAAACAGTTCTTCGGTCGCTTTGATGTGCCAGTCCATCGAGCCGCCGATGTCGAAGAACAGCAGCACCTTGACCGCATTGTGCCGCTCCGGCCGCATGTGGATGTCGAGATAGCCCTTGTGCGCGGTACCCTGGATGGTGCCGTCGAGATCGAGCTCCTCGGCCGTGCCGGTGCGCGCGAACTTGCGCAGCCGGCGCAACGCCACCTTGATGTTGCGGGTGCCGAGTTCGACCTGGTCGTCGAGATCCTTGAACTCGCGCTTGTCCCACACCTTCACGGCACGGCGATGCGTTGACTCGCCGCCGATGCGGATGCCTTCGGGGTTGTAGCCGCCATTGCCGAAAGGCGACGTGCCACCGGTGCCGATCCATTTCGAGCCGCCCTGGTGGCGACCCTTCTGTTCGGCGAGGCGTTGCTTCAGCGTCTCCATCAGCTTGTCGAGACCGCCCAGCGCCTTGATCTGCGCCTTTTCCTCCTCGGTGAGGAACTTGTCCGCCAGCTTCTTGAGCCACTCCTCGGGAATGTCGGCTTCGATCCCCGCCTCGCTCATGAATTCGAGACCCTTGAAGGTGTGCCCGAACACCCGATCGAACTTGTCGATGTTGCGTTCGTCCTTCACCAGCACGGCGCGGGAGAGATAATAGAAATCCTCGACGCGGCGCGACGCGAGGTCGGCGTCCATGGCCTCCATCAGCGTCAGGTATTCGCGCAGCGTGACGGGCACGCCGGCGGCTTTGAGATCGTGGAAGAAATTGACGAACATCCGTTAACTCTTACGGCAGCATCGTGGCGATAAGTCGCGGCGATAAGTCGCGGCGAATACAACCCGCGCTAAACTACTTTATGGGACTGTCAGGCTCCAGGACCTCCCGGTCAAGAACCTGAAATGTGCCCATGCTGAGCGTTCTTTTCCTCGAAGATTTGGCCCTCGTCGCCGACGCCGCTTCCAGCGTCGGGCCGGCTTTGGCGAGCCGCCTGCCGGGCCGGACCGCCGGCGCGGCCGCGGATTCTGCCGGCGCCGACGTGTTCGAGGGCGCGCAGGCGCTCGATCGGGTCGCCGGCGACTGGGAGGCGCTGGAAGCCGAAGCCGGCGCCGCGACCCCGTTCCAGTCGCTGGCCATGGCGCGCGCCGCCACCGCGGTTCATTTGCAAGCCGGCGAAATCCCGCGCATCGCGGTGGTGCGTCACGGCGGCCGCCCGGTGGTCATCCTGCCGACGGTGGTCGGCACCCGCTTCGGCGTGAAGGTCGCGCGCTTCCTCGGCGATCCGCTCATTCAATACGGCGACGCCCTGTGCGAGCCCGGCACTGCCAGACGACATCTCGAGGCCGCGTTCCGCGTGGCCGCCGATCCGGCCGCGGCCGGCGCCCTGCATCTGCGCAAGGTCCGGGCCGACGCCCGCATCGCGCCGCTGCTGCGCCAGCGCGCCACCGCCTTCAACCACGACGAAGCGCCCTTCCTCGACATCGCCGGCGTCACGCCCGACGCCGAGGAGCCGCGCAAACTGCGCCACTGCCGGCGCAAGCTGTCCGCGATGGGGCCGCTGCGCCTCGATGTCGCCACGGGCGCCGCCGCGCGCGTTTCCCTGCACGACGCCCTCGGCCTCAAGCGGCGATGGCTGGAAGCACGCCGGCTGCCGAGCAGCGTGATCGGCTGCGAGCACTGGGAGGCCGCGATCGAACGCCTCGCCGGTCAGGACGGCGCCGCCCAACTCAACGTCGCCACGCTTCATGTCGGCGATCGCCCGGCCGCCTACGAGATCGCCTTCGCCGCCGGGGGGCGGTGGTATGCCTTCATGGGGGCGATTGTCGAGGATTTCGCGCGCCACAGCCCCGGCCGCGTGCAGGTCGCCGATACCATCGCCTGGTGCCGCAGCAACGGCTTCGACCGCTACGACCTGCTGGCGCCGGCCGACGACGTCAAGCGCAGCTACTGCCGCGAAACGGCGCCTGTCTGCGACTACGCCGTCGCCTTGCGCCCTGCCGGCCACTTTCTTGTCGCGGCGGTGCGGCTCACGCCGGCGATCAAGACGCTTCTGGCTCGCCTTCCTCCTTCGCTGCGCAAGGCCGTTTTGTCCCTCGCCGGACGCTGAGCGGTATTGCTTTCGCAGCGCGGCAAACGCGCGGCGATCAGGCCTTGACCGCGCCATAACTGTCTTGGATGAGTTTTCCGCTGCAGTGGAACCGCCGGAATTCGGCCGGCGTTCCTGACCGGCCGGAAAACTATATCGATCATGGCGATGACCATCACCCGCACCCACGCCCATTGGGCGGTGGCTATCCTGTTGTCGACCCTGCTGCTGACCGCGCCCGCGCTCTGGAATGGGTTCCCGCTGCTTGAATACGACACCGGTGGCTACCTGGCCCGCTGGTATGAGGGCACTCTGCTGATCAACCGGCCGCTGATCTACGGCCTGCTGCTCACCGCCAATGTGCCCTTCGCCTTCTGGCCGGTCATCGTCCTCCAGTCGCTGCTGACCTTCTGGATTCTCGCGGTCGTGCTGCGCACGCATGGGTATGGCGGCCGGCCGATGCTGGTATTCGGCTTCATCGCCATTCTGTCCGTCGTGACAACATTGCCCTGGATCACCGCGATCCTTTTGACCGATATCTATTGCGGTCTGGCCATCCTCGCCTTCTACATGTTGCTGGCGCGCTCCGATCAGCTCACGCGTCTGGAGCACTGGACATTCATCGCCCTGATCGCCTGCGCCTGCGCCAGCCACAGCGCCACGCTGGCGGTGATGTTGCTGCTGGCAGCAGCTTCGATTGTGCTGACCTTGTTCGACCGCGCGCGTCTGCCGCGCCTGCGCGTCGCGCAGGGCGTGCTCGCCATCCTGCTCGGCGTCGTCATCGTGCTCGGCACCAATTTCATGCTGGTAAAGCGCGTTGCCTGGACGCCCGGCGGCTTCTCGATGTATTTCGGCCGCATGCTGCAGGCCGGCATCGTCAACAAGTATCTCGACAAGAACTGCCCCAACCCGTCGATCAGGCTGTGCGCACTCAAGGATCGCTTGCCGGACAACGCCGACGATTGGTTCTGGGCCAACAAGGACTTCGACGCGCTGGGCCGCTTCGCCGGCATGAGCGCCGAGATGGAAAAGATCGCGCTCGGCGCCGCGGCCGAATTCCCGCTCGACGTGCTCACCTCCACCATCGAGGCCACCGCCGCGCAACTGGTCGCCGTGCGCAGCGGTGAAGGCGTCGTCAACTGGATCTGGCACACCTATTTCATCGTCAAGGATCATGCGCCGCAGTTGCAGCCGGCGATGTGGGCGGCGCGCCAGCAAAAGGGCGAGATCTCCTTCACGGCGATCAACGCCGTGCACTACCCGGTCGCGCTCATCGCGATGGCGTTCCTGCCGGTGATCCTGATCATGGGCTGGACCGGCCGCCTGCCCCGCGCCTATGGCGATCTCGCTCTGGTTTGCATTCTCGCCCTACTGGCCAATGCCTTTGTCTGCGGCGGCCTCGCCAATCCGCATGACCGCTATGGCGCCCGCGTGGTCTGGCTGGCGGTATTTACCGCCGGACTCGCGCTGGTCCGGCTTTACGAACAGCGCGCGGGCTCGGCGGCGCCGGCCGCCGCCCGGGACGTCCTCGCCGCCTGATTTATTTATAAATCGCCTGAACCGTTCCGTTCGGGTTGCGTTCATGTCGCGGCCCATAATTTGCTTTTCGTCAAAGGCCGCCAGACTGGCGAACGTATGGTCGTTCGTGGCTGGGTCGCCGGCGTGAGGGCGTCTATGGCGAATGTTCAGATTGCGGATCGGGAACCCCTGAGCGGCCAACGCCCGTTCGCAGGCTCGTCCGCCGTCGCCTGGAGCCTTGCCGCGAGCGGCATGATCGCTGCCATGCTGGCGCCCGCGATCTGGAACGGTTTTCCCATCATCTTCCCGGATACCGGCGGCTATTTCACCGCGCCCATGGTGCAACAGATGGCCAATGGCCGTTCCGCTCTATACGGACTGTTCCTGTACCTTGGCATCCCTCTGTCATTCTGGCCCAGCGTCGTTGTCCAGGCAGCGCTGATGGCGTGGCTCGTTGCCGTGACCTTGCGCGTCAACGGCCTCGGCGGCCGCCCTTATCTCGCGCTCGGCATTGTCGCGCTGCTGTGTATCGGCACCAGCCTGCCCTGGTTTGCCGGACAATTAATGCCGGATATCCTCTTCCCGGCGGCGGCGCTGGCGCTCTATCTACTGGCTTACGCCGATGCCGCGCTGGCGCGATGGGAGCGCTGGCTGCTCGGCGCGGTGGTCGCCTTCGCCATGGCAAGTCACATGGCGGCAGCCGGCATGGCCGTCGCGGTGATCGCCGCGATGGCATTGACGCATATTCGCCGGCTAGCTTTGCCCCGCGCGCGCATCGCGCTGGCCGCGGCGTCGGTCGCGGCTGGCATCGCACTGTGTCCGGTGTCGAACCTGCTGCTTACCGGACACTTCGCCTTCACACCCGGCGGCTCAAGCTTCCTGTTCGGCCGCCTCGTCGAAGACGGCATGATCACGCGCTATCTGAAGGATCATTGCCCGGACCTGACGATCAGGTTGTGCGCTTACCAGAACGAAATCCAGGAAGACGCGGATTCGTGGCTATGGTGGGGAGCATCGCCTCTGTACAAGATGGGTGGCTGGGCCGCCTATGAGCCTGAAGCAAGCCGCATCATTCACGACACGCTCACGGAGTATCCGCTCGCGCATGCGGCCACGGCCATCGATGCCGCGTTCACGCAGTTCTTTTCCTTCCAGACGGAAGTCGGCATCGACGACAACGGACCGGCGCGCTGGGCCTTCGAGGAATTCCTGCCGCAGTTGTATCCGGCGCTGCTCGCCGCGCGACAGCAGGCCGATCCCTTCGACGTCGAGCCGCTGAACGTGGTGCATTTGCCGGTCGCCTATTTTTCGCTGGCCGCCCTGGCGCTGGCGATGCTCCTGCGCCGCCGGCTCGGCCTGTCGGACCGGACCTATGCGCTGTGTCTGGTGCTTCTGGCGGCGCTGGCCGCCAACGCGATCATCTGCGGCGTGTTCTCCCATCCGGTCGATCGTTACCAAAGCCGGCTGGTGCTGCTGGCGCCGTTCGTCGTCGCCATCATCGCGGCGCGGCGCATTGCGGGAGTGCCCGCGCCAAGCTGACGCCGCCGTGCTATCAATTCCCCAGGGCCCGGGGGATTGGCGATGCGCTTGATGAAATGGCTCGCAATATGGCTGGCGCTGCTGGCCGGACCGGCCCACGCGCAGAATTTCATCCGGGAAGACCTACGCCTGCCGATGCGCGAGGCCGGCACGAAGGGGCTTGAAGCGGTCTTTGTGCGGCCCGGGGAAGAAGGCCGTTATCCCCTCGTCATCATCAGCCACGGCGCGCCCCGCAAGCCGGAAGACCGGCCGAATATGATCGCGGCGTCTTATTACCCCAACGCGCTGGAGTTCGCGCGGCGCGGCTTCGCCGTGGCCGTCGTGATGCGGCGCGGCTATGGCTCGTCGGGCGGCGAATTCGCCGAGCAGTCCGGGCCTTGCGACAATCGCGACTATGTCCGCTCCGGCCGCGCCGGCGCCGAAGACATCAAGGCCGCCATTGTCGCGCTGGGCAAACGATCCGATATCGATCCAGCGCGCGTCATAGCCGTTGGCCAGTCCGCCGGCGGATTCTCGACCGTGGCGCTGGCCGCGGCCCCGCCGCCGGGCCTTGTCGCCGCCATCAGTTTCGCCGGCGGCCGGGGCTCGCGCGCGGACTATGACGTGTGCAGCGACGCGCGCCTGGTCGAGGCCTTTCGCGTTTTCGGCAAGACGTCGCGCCTGCCGATGCTGTGGGTCTATACCGCCAACGATCATTTCTTCGAGCCGAAGCTCGCCGAGAAATTCCACGACGCTTTCAGCGCAAGCGGCGGCCGCGTCGAGTTCGTTCGCGCGCCCGCTTTCGGCGAGGACGGCCATCGGCTGTTTTCGACTGCCGGCATTCCGCAATGGACGCCTTATGTCGAGCGGTTTCTGGCCGACAACAAACTGACGCAACGCGCAACGCCGGCGCCGCTGCCGACGCCGCCGGCGCTCGCCGCGCCGCCGCAACTGACCGCGCGCGGCCGCGAGGGTTTCGACCGCTATCGCGCCGCGCCGGGCCACAAGGCCTTCGCCGTGTCGAGCGACGGCGCTTTCGGCTGGCGCTCGGCCCGCCGCACCGTCGAGGAGGCGCGACGCGACGCGCTCAAGTTCTGTGAAAACGACAAGCGGCAATGCCGCATCGTCTTCATCGACGATGCCGCGGCGCCGTAAGCGCCCAAAGCCGGCGACGCTTAAGCCTGCTTCTCGGGTGTACGCACGACGAGGCCATCGAGCGCGTCGCTGACCTTGATCTGGCACGACAGCCGCGAGTTCGGCCGCACGTCGTAGCCGAAGTCGAGCATGTCTTCTTCCATCGGCGAGGGCTCGCCGGTCTTCGCGCGCCAGGCTTCCTCGACATAGACATGACAGGTCGCGCAGGCGCAGGCGCCGCCGCATTCGGCCTCGATGCCCGGGATGTTGTTGCGGATCGCCGTTTCCATGACGGTCGAGCCATTGTCGGCATCGACGGTGCGCGCGGTGCCGGAAAAATCAATGAACGTAATCTTGGGCATGGATCGCAATCGGAATGTGTTGGGGAAGAGCCCGGGAACGGGCGCGCCCCGTATATAATCATTCCCCGTTGAATGCCAGCCGTAGCGGGTTACGTCTCGGTGTGCTGGCTCAGCAGTTCGGCGATGAAGGCGCGCGCCTTGTCCACGGCGCCCGCAAGACGATCGATCGCGGCCGAGCATTCCTCGGCCGTGCCCTTGGCGGCGCGCTCGGTCAGTTCCGCGGCGTGGGCGACTTCGGCGGCACCGATACCGGCGGCCGATCCCTTGAGAGCGTGGGCGAGCGCACCGACGCCGGCGCCGTCGCTTCTGCGCATGCGGACCAGCAGAATCTGCGCCTGACGGTCGAACAGCTCGAGGACTTCATGCTCGAGGCTGCGGTTACCAAGCGTCATGCGGGAAAGGTGCCCGCGGTCGAGCACCGCATCGTTGACCTGTGTTGCGCTGTCCAAGGCCATCGCCTCCTTCGCCATGGCCGCCAGCTTGCCGGTCGGCCCGCAAAGGCCGGGTAAATGGCGGCTCCCAAGCCGACGAATGGCGATGGAACTTTGGGCGGGTGGTTAAGCGGGGCGTAACCGTGGAATGCGGCGACCCGCCGGCTGCCACGGCGCCGCCGCAATGCCGCCCTCAGGTCGCGCAGGGGCTTCCCCAAGCCATCGCGAAAAATCCTGTCCGTCCCGCACCTTGGCACGTTACGGGACACCGCCGGGATGTGGTTAAGGCCCGTTAACGATGATTAAAACTCCCTTAGCGGTCCGGTTTCTTTCGCTTTGCCAATACGATAGGATGAATTTCTGGCGATAGAGCGGACGCGGACCAGGGTTCCGCTCCGGCATCTCATGGCCCCCGGCTCTCGACCCTCGGCGCAGGCGCGGCGCGGGTCTCAACACATTGCGGCAAATTCGTTCGAATGAGCCGCAAGCTGACGTTTGAAGTGCGGCGTAACACGAGGCGACCCGATATGGCGAACAACCCGCAGCAGTCCAAGACGGCAACCGATCAGGCGATGGCCGCTCTCGAGGACGCGCTCAATGTCCATATCAGCTCCCCGCGCAAGGAGCCGGCCGCCGACAACACGGCCGCTCCGGCCGCGCCCGACAAGAGCGATACTTTTGAATTTGAAGGCCCCTCGGTGACGCCGGATCTGTTCCGCGAGCCGGAAGCCGCGCCGCAGTGGGCAGGTGACAGCGTTCCCCGCCTGCCGGCCAATGACGACACCGCCAATATGGGCTCGATGCTGCAGACTCTGCGCGGCCGCCGCTCGCGCGCGCCCTATGCCGTCGCCACCGCCGCGTCCTTCGCCTGGGCTGCCGGCGCTGCCGCCCTGATTTATCTGTCGCGTGCCGAGCTCCTGCCGATGCTCGACGCGCCGAGCCTCGGTGTCGCCACCGTCGCCGCCGTCGCCAGCGCGGTCGTCGTCCCGGTGATCTTCTTCTACGTCCTCGCCCATTTGTTCAGCCGCTCGCAGGACCTGCGCCTGGTCGCCGAGTCGATGGCCGAAGTCGCGATGCGTCTCGCCCAGCCGGAAACCGCCGCGCGCGACCAGATCGTCTCGGTCGGTCAGGCCATCCGCCGCGAAGTCACCGCCATGGGCGACGGCGTCGAGCGCGCCTTGGCGCGCGCCGCCGAACTCGAGGCGCTGGTGCACAACGAAGTGTCGGCGCTGGAGCGCGCCTACAACGACAACGAAGTCCGCATCCGCGACCTGTTGTCCGAATTGTCTAACCAGCGCGAAACCCTGGTCAACCAGGCCGATCAGGTCCGCAAGGCGATCGGCGCCGTGCATCTGGATCTGTCACACGACATCACGTCGGTCGGCGATCTGGTCGCCGAGAAGGTCAACGACGTGGCGCAGCGCGTCACCCGCACCCTTACCGAAAAGGGCGAACACATCACTTTGGCGCTCGGCCATGCCGGCGATTCCATGATCGACGCGCTCGGCGAGCGCGGCTCCAGCCTGCTCGAACGCCTCGAGAGCACCAGCGATCGCGCCACCTCGGCGATCGGCTCGGCCAGCGAGCGCCTGTCGCAGAGCCTCAATTTCAAGACCGACCACATCCACGATGAATACACCGACATGGCGGCGCGTCTGCAGCAGATGATGACCGCGCGCCTCGAGCAGGTGGCGCAAGGCTTCGCACAGAAAACCCAAAGCACCGTCGACGCCATGGCGAGCCGCTCGCAGCAGCTCACCGACGCCCTGTCGGCGCGCTCCGAGCAATATGCGGCGGCGCTGGCGAAGAACTCGGCCGACATCGCCGACCAGCTCGCCGCCCGCTCCGAGGAGTTGGTCCAGACCATCGGCGTCCGCGGCGGCGACGTCGTCGCCCGCATCGAGCAGACCGGCACCGCCACCAACGAAACGCTGGCAGCGCGCAGCCAGTCGATCGCCGATACTTTCCGCCGCCACGCCGAGCAACTGGCGGCCAGCCTCGACAACCGCAACGACCAGACCGACGCGATGCTCATCGAGCGTCTCAAGGCTTTCGAGGCGGTGTTCGACAAGAACGGCACCGCGCTGTCGGAGAAGATCGCGCGCGACTCCACCGCTCTCGGCAGCCTGATCACGCGCCACGTCGCCGAGTTCGACCACACCGTGAAGACCTACGGCAGCGAGCTCATCGAGCGCCTCGGCCAGCGCACCGACGACGTCGCCGTCGCCATGCGCGCCTATCTCGACTCGTTCGACGAACGCGTCACGGGCCGTACCGATGCCCTCTCCGCCACGCTCGACAAGCGCCTCGTCCAGTTCGAGGACCTGCTCGGCGTGCGCGTCACCGATCTTGCCAACACGCTCAACGACGGCGGCAACGACATCGTCGCCGCCCTCGACAAGCGCATCGGCGACATCACCGGCACCATCAACACCCGCGGCGCCGAAGTCGCCGACGCCATCGGCGCCAAGATCGGCGACATGGACAAGACCCTCGGCGGACGGGCTCTCGAAGTCACCGAGACCTTGGACAGCCGCATCACCCGCATCCAGGAACTGCTCCTCGACCGCACCTCGATCATCTCGGTCGAACTCGAAAACCGCGCCGCCACGACCGCCGAGACGCTGCATTCCCGCGTCGCGGAACTGTCGCACACGATCAAGACCAACACCTCGGAAGCCGAAGCCGCCCTCACGGCGCTGTCCGTCTCCACCGCCGACTCGATCCGCGACAGCGCCGCCAGCGCCGAGAAATCGCTCACCGGCCTGTCCGACGAAGTGGCGCGCACCATTGCCGCGCGCACCGAGGAAATCACGCAGACCGTCGGCAAGCGCACCGCCGAAATCGCCGAGACCGTCGGCAAGCACACCGCCGAGATCGCCGAAACCGTCGGCATGCGCACGCACGAAATGGCCGAAGTGCTGTCCGACCGCAGCAGCGGCGTGCTCTCGGCCCTCACCGAGAAGAGCCAGCAGTTCGCCGCCGACATCACACGCGCGGCCGATCAGGCCGTCAGCGAGATCAGCGACAAGGGTCTCGCCTTCAGCCGCGCCGTCAGCGAGAACGGCGCCGAGATAACGCGCATGATCAACACCGCCAGCGAGTCCGCCGCCTCATCGGTGAACCGGACGCTCGGCGAGTTGCAGGAGACCGCGGCCAAGGCCATCGAGCGCTCGCGCGAGACCGCGACCTCGACGGTCACCGAGATGATGGAAGCGCACAACATGCTGCGCTCCGACACCACGGCCCTGTTCGAGCGCCTGCGCGAAGCCAACATCATGCTGCAGGAAGTTCTGTCCGGCTCGCATGAGAACATGAGCGCGCTGGAGAACACCCTGATGCGGCGCGTGTCGGAATTCGTGGACGCCATGGAGCGCGTCAACGGCTCGACCACCGACGCCACCGACCGTATCGAGACGACGATTACCGGCTTCCGCGGCCTCACCGCCGATGCGCTGCGCGATCTCGGCCAGCTCGCCACGCAGTTCGACGCGCATGGCCGCGACCTCGCCCAGGCCGCCGCCATCATCAACGACAGCAACCGCAAGACCGAGGAGCACGTCACCGAACGCCGCGTGCAACTCGAGTCGCTGGTTTCGACCCTCGACACCCGCACCGACGATATCGAGCAGCGCCTCAAGCGCTTCTCGGGGCTGCTCGATGAATCGCTCGAAGCCGCCTCGGCCCGCGCCCGCGAGGTCGCCCGTCTGGTGTCGGAGTCGAGTGCCGAGGGCACCCGCGCCATCAGCGAGCAGTTCGAGATCGTGCGCGAGACGTCGGAAGAAGAGCGCCGCCGCACCATCGAGATCATGAGCCAGGTTTACGAGCAGACCTCCTCCCAATCGGAATCGATACTCCGCGGCATCCAGGAGCGCTTCACCGACGCCGCCAAGGGCGTGCGCCGCATGTACGAGCAGTCCTCGGAGGACACCGAGGCCTACTTCCGCGACGCCGCGCAGCGTTACGCCGACACCGTCGAGGAAATGAAGCAGATGGCGTCGGAAATGCAGCGCGAGCTGGAGGCCACGCGCGCCGAGCTGCGCCGTGGCGTGTTCGAGCTGCCGCAGGAGACCGCCGAGAATGCCGCGCAGATGCGCCGCGCCATCGTCGATCAGATCGAGGCGCTGGCCGAGCTCAACCGCATCGTCGCCCGCCACGGCCGCAATCTCGATGCCGCCGAGCCGGTGCCGCAGCGCCGCTATCGCGACGAGCCGGCGCTGGCCGTCATCGGCGGCCGCGAGCCGTCCGCGCGCAGCGAGCCGGCACCGCGTCCCGCGCCGCCCCGCGAGGTCGGCTTCAACCAGCCGCAGCCGCAACGCCGCGCCGAACCGCCGGCGCAGCCCGCTCCGTCGCCGGCGGGCGCCGGCAAGACCGGCTGGCTCAGCGATCTGCTGTCCCGCGCCTCGCGCGAGGACAACGACCAGCCGGGCCGGGACTATGCCCGCGAGCCGGCGCGCGAATCCTCGCGTGATCGCGACCGCGACACCGGCCGCGGCGACGACCGTCCGGCGCGGCACTCGATCGAGTCGCTCGACTCACTGTCGGTCGATATCGCGCGCATGATCGACCACGAAGCCGCGGCCGATCTGTGGGACCGCTACAAGCGCGGCGAGCGCAATGTGTTCACGCGCCGCCTTTACACGCTGCAGGGCCAGCAGGCCTTCGACGAGATCCGCCGCAAGTATCGCGCCGACCGCGAGTTCAAGCAGACGGTCGATCGCTACATCGGCGAATTCGAACGGCTGCTCGAGGAAGTCTCGCGCGACGACCGCGGCCAGGTGGTGGCGCGCACCTATCTCACTTCGGAAACCGGCAAGGTCTACACCATGCTGGCGCACGCGGCCGGCCGCTTCGACTGAGCCGGCGGGCAACGACACACATAAAAACGGGCGCCCTCGCGGCGCCCGTTTTTTCTCGGATCGGTTCTCTTTCTTTCCCCTCTCCCCCGAGGGGAGAGGTGAAAGAAAGCAGCAAAGCTTGCGAGCTTACCGCACCGCCGGCGTGCGCTGCTGCTCACGCTTTTTCTGATCCGGCGGTGAGCCGCCCCAGATGATGCGACTTGGATTCTCGTCGAAGTTCTTCGCCGCGCGGTCGATCGTCGTCAGCGTGCGCGATCCCGTGCGCGCGAGGCGTGCGATGTCGGCCGTCAGCGCTTCGGTGCGCTTGTCGAGATTGTCGGCCAGGGCCTTGATCGAACGCGCCGCGGCGTTGATGTCGCCGCCCTGGCCGTCGGCGCCGCCGGTCAGACTTTCGAGGCCTTGCGCGATGTGGTCGATGCGGTCGGAATTGCGGCCCAGCGCGCCGGTGAAGCGCTCGATATTGGCGAGAGTCCTGTCGATGTTCTCCGTATTGCCGCCGAGCGCCGCGGTGAACTTCTCGATGTTGCCCAGCGTCCGGTCGATCTTGTCGGTGTTGTTCGACAGGGCCGCGGTGAACTTCTCGACATTGGCCACCGCCGCCTTGAACGACTCCTGGTTCTGCGTGATGAACTCATCGACCTTGCGCATGACGTCGCGCGCGGCCTGCGTCACATCCTGCGTCGCGCCGGGCGGCGCCATCATCACCGGCGGCGTTTCACCGGCGCCGACACCGGCGACGGCCTTCGCCGCGGGATCGCCGCCGATCAGCGACACGGACGCGATGCCGGTCAGGCCCTGGAATTCGAGACCGATGCGGGTGTCCTCGCGCACGGTGACGGACTTGTCGACCGACAGCATGGCGACGACCTGCTTGGGTTTAGACGGATCGAGTCTCAGACCGGTCACTTCGCCGACGCGGATGCCGTTGAACAGGACGCTGGCGCCGGTGCGCAGCCCGGACACCGAACCGTCGAACACGATGCTGTAACGGAGCCGCTCACCGGAGCCGCCGATGTTCTGGAACCAGTAGATGAAGCCGAACACACCGGCGATCACCGCCAGCGTGAAGGCCCCGATCAGAACGTAGTTGGCTCGCGTTTCCATCGATCCGCTCCAGTTCAGCCATTGCCCGGCGACAGCGCCGCTTCGCGGGCGCCGATCGCGGCGCGCGCGCGCTTGCCGCGGAAGTATTCTTTCATCCACGGCTGCTCGGATTTGAGCATCGCGTCCATGGTGCCGGCGGCGATCACCTTACCGTCGAACAACACCGCGATGCGGTCGCAGACCGTGCTCAGGCTGTCGAGGTCGTGGGTTACCATGTAGACCGTGAGACCCAGAACACGCTGCAACGTCGCAATCAACGTGTCGAAATCGCCCGCGCCGATGGGGTCGAGGCCCGAGGTCGGCTCGTCGAGAAACACGATCTCGGGATCCAGCGCCAGCGCACGCGCCAGCGCCACGCGCTTGGTCATGCCGCCTGACAGTTCCGACGGATATTTGTTGCAGACGCTGGCGTCCAAGCCGACCATTTCCAGCTTGGCGACGGCCAGTTCGTTCATCAGCCGCTGCGGCAGATGCAGGTTTTCACGCACGGTGAACTGCAGGTTCTCCATCACCGTGAGCGAGGAGAACAGCGCGCCCTGCTGAAACAGCACGCCCCAGCGCCGCTCGATGGCGCGGCGTTCTTCGTCGCTGAGCTGGTCGAGATCCTGACCGAACACCTTGATGGTGCCGGCGCGTTTCTTGATGAGGCCGATGATGGTGCGCATAAGCACCGACTTGCCGGCGCCCGAGCCGCCGACGAAGCCGAGAATTTCGCCGCGATAGACGTCGAGATCGGCGCCCTTGAGCACCAGGCGGTCGCCGAATCCGACTTCGACGCCGCGCGCCTCGATGATGGTTTCGCGTTTTCCGTTGTTCGCGGCCATCGCCTACATCCCGATCGAGGCAAAGAAGATGGCGAACAAGCCGTCCATCACGATGACGAGGAAGATCGCCTCGACGACCGACGCGGTGGTCTGGCGGCCGAGCGACTCGGCCGAGCCCTTGACCTTGAGGCCTTCGACGCAGGCGACGACGCCGATCACCAGCGCCATGAACGGCGCCTTGATCATGCCGACCTGGAAAGTGTTGAGCGCGATCGCTTCCTTCAGCCGCGACAGGAAGATGTCGGGCGCGATGCCGCCATAGAGCCAGCACACCAGCCCGCCGCCATAGAGCGCCGCCATGGAGCCGATGAAGGTCAGGATCGGCACGCCGATGATCAGCGCGAGAATGCGCGGCAGGATCAGAACCTCGGTCGGGTCGAAACCCATGGTCTTGAGCGCGTCGATCTCCTCGCGCATCTTCATCGAGCCGAGCTCGGCGGTGTAGGCCGAACCGGAGCGGCCGGCGACCATGATGCAGACGATCAGCACGCCGAGCTCGCGCAACACCAGGATGCCGACCATGTCCACGACATAGACGTCGGCGCCGAACTTGCGGAAATGAAACAGGCCCTGCTGGGCGATGATGCAGCCGATCAGGAAAGTGATGAGCAGCACGATCGGCACCGCGCGCCACGCCACCATGTCGAGCTGGTGCACCAGCGACGTCATGCGGAACGAGCCCGGCCGCGTCAGCTCGCGCAGGATCGCGGTGACCAGCGCCCCCAGCATGTTGACCATGGCGGACAGCGAGACGCCGACCGAACTGATGTTCTCGCCGATCGAGGACAGCGCGTAGGTGAAGGAGTTGCCGGCGCGGCGTTCGTCCAGCGGGTCGAGATCGACCTGATGCATCTCCTTGATCAGCGCACCGTAGTCCTGCTTGAGCCCGGTGACCTCGGTCCTGGCGCCGTTGGCTTCGGTCTCGCGCACCAGCTTTTCCAGCAGCCAGGCGCCGAAGGTGTCGAGCTTCTCGACCCGCCCCATCTCGATCGAGATCGCCTTCACGCCGCGGTGGCGGCGGGCGAACCCCGAAATCTGCGAATCGAGCGCGCGCGCATGGGCAGCCGTCCAGGCGCCAACGCCCGTCACGGCGAGCCGGTCGCCTTGCATCGATTCCTGCAGAAAAGAGTCGCCGTTCAAACTCTCGCTCCTGGGCCGCCAACCTCAGATAGAGACGCCAATGGGCCTCGGCCAGCCCCGATTCTCAAGGATTTAGGCTGCTGCGGGGGGTTTGACCCCACCCCCGCCGTCCGGATATCCCCACCTGCGTCCGCCCCGTCACCTCGCAAAAGGTCGCGCCTTGGCCCTTTCGCTCTCGATCGCCGTCGAAAGCTTCCCGATCGCCGGCACCTTTTCGATCAGCCGCGGCGCCAAGACCGAGGCGGTGGTGGTCGTCGCCATGGTTTCCGACGCCCAACAAGCCGGTCGCGGCGAATGCGTTCCTTACGCCCGCTACGGTGAAAGCATCGCCAATGTGACGGCGGCAATTGAGGCGATGCGCGAATCGCTGGCAGGCGGCCTCGATCGCGCCGGTCTGCAGCGAGCCCTGCCACCCGGCGCGGCGCGCAACGCGCTGGACTGCGCCCTGTGGGACTACGAGGCCAAACGCGGCGGCCGGCGCGTCCATGAGATGGCCGGCCTGCCCGCGCCAAAACCGCTCACCACGGCCTTCACGATTTCGCTGTCCGATCCGCAAACCATGGCGCAGGCCGCGGCACGCGCGGCGGGCCGGCCACTGCTGAAAATCAAGCTCGGCGGCGATGCCGGGCATGGCGGCGATCCGGCCCGTATTGCCGCTGTCCGCGCCGCCGCGCCGGGGGCCACATTGGTGGTCGATGCCAACGAGGGCTGGCCGGAGAGCGACCTTGCGGCAAATCTCAAGGCCTGCGCGGCCGCCGGCGTGGTGCTGGTCGAGCAGCCTTTACCCGAGGGCCGCGACGACGCCCTCGCCCGCATCGCGCATCCCATCCCGATTTGCGCCGACGAGAGCGCGCATGACCGCGCCTCACTCGACGCGCTCAAGGGCAAATACGACGCGGTGAATATCAAACTCGACAAGGCCGGCGGTCTGACCGAGGCGCTGGCCATGGTGGAGGCCGCGCAGGCTGCGGGTCTGACCATCATGGCCGGCTGCATGGTGGCGACATCGCTGGCGATGGCCCCTGCGGTACTGCTGGCGCAGTCGGCACGCTTCACCGATCTCGACGGCCCGCTGCTGCTGGCGCAGGACCGTACGCCAGGGTTGCGCTACGACGGCAGCCTGGTTTTTCCGCCCGACGCGGCCTTGTGGGGCTGACGCTCCATCGGTTGGCCGCATGGTGAAGGTCACCTCCGGTACAAAACTACTGTTCCGGCGCGGAACTCTCATTTTGGCACAACCGGCTGAAATATTTCGCGATTTTCCGGAGCAAAGTGGTTAACCAAACCTTTCCGTCGGCCCCCAATTCAGATTAGACTTTGCCAATATGGCGCGCACGGGGATGAGCGCGCCCTAAACTGGGGTTCGGGGGATGTGGTTCAGGGGCACGTTGCTCGGCGCAGTCGCGGCGGCCACAGTCGCGTCATCGGTCGCATCGCCGGCCTCGGCAACGATGCGCATCGCCGAAGACCGCGGCGGCCAGATCGGCCATTACCTTCAGGCCTTCGCCATGCTGCGCACCTCCGGCGAAAAAGTCATGATCGACGGCAACTGCCTGTCGGCCTGCACTCTGGTGCTCGGCCTTATTCCGCGCGCGCGCATCTGCGCGACCTCGCGCGCCCGCTTCGGCTTCCATGCGGCCTGGATGCCTGACGCCGACGGCACGCCGGTCACGAGCCAGCTCGGCACGCAGGCCTTGTGGAATATCTATCCGAGCGACGTGCGCCGCTGGATCAACCGCAATGGCGGCCTGTCGCGCAAGATGATCTATCTGCAGGGCAGCGCCGTGCACTCGCTGGTGTCCGAATGCGGCGGCAAGCCGAATGAAACGCGGCGCGCCGAGGCCGCGACCAAGCGCAAGGCCGAGCGCCGCGCCGACACGCGCTTCGAGCGGCAGGTGTCAAAGCGCGTTGCCAGTTCGTCGCGCGGCGCGGTCCGCTACAGCGCCATAACCGCAGCCAACGATCGCCGCTAGCGCCATCGCCGCGTAGGCCCTGGTGCCGAACAGCCCGTAGAGCCAGCCCGACAGCGCCATCGCCGCGGCCATCGTGACGCCGAGGATGATCGCGAGATAACCCTGCGCGGTCGCCGCCTGCCCCGGCGGCGCATGGCGGCTGGTGAAGAACAGCGCGCCCAGATACGTCATGCCGAAGCTGAAGGCGTGCAGCATCTGCAGCAAGGGCAGCGCGTAGACCGGCGGATCGAACGCCATCGCCAGCCAGCGCAAAGCCCCGCCCGCGCCGCCGAGCACCAGCATCATGGTCGGCGTCAGCACCGCCGGCAGCCGCGCCGCGACCACGAACAGCACGATCTCCGCGACCACGCCCACCGACCACAGCGCGGCGATCGCCGTGCCGTCGAGCCCGGCCGCGCGCCAGTCGAGCGACGAGAAGCCGTAATAAACCGCGTGGCTCGACTGCGTCAGCCCGGCGGACAGCGCGACGACGAGGAAGGCGCGGTCGCGCAGCAGGCGTTTGGGCTGCGCCGCCGCGACCGCCCCCGGCTCGTGCGGCGGCAAAGGCCGCAGCATCACCGCCATGACGAGCGCGACCGCGCTTGCCGCCACGATGAACCAGATGAGATCGCGCGCCGCGACGATGTCGGCGACATAACCGGTGCCGAACACGCCGGCGATGAAGGCGACCGAGCCCCACAGCCGCACCATGCCGTAGGCGCGGCCGCGCGGGCCAAGCCCGCGCAGGGCGTAGGTCTCCAGGACCGGCATCACCGGCGTCGTCGCCAGCGACGTGACCGCGTAAGCGACAAAGATCAGCAGCCCGCCTTCGGCCATCGCCACGCTGCAATAGCCGGCAAGGCCGAGGCCGCACAGCATGACCAGCGTACCGCGCAGGGCGTCGCGGCGGTCGGCCTGCCGGGTGACCACGGGAATCGCCAGCACGCGCAGGATCTGCGGCGCCGCCAGCGTGATGCCGATCAGCAGCGCATCCACGCCCTTGGCCTTGAGCCAGACCGGGAAGAACGGCAGCACGATGCCGCTGAGCACGAACCAGGCGGCGTAGAACGCCCCGATCCGCGCCGCAAAGACGGTTTCGCTCGACAAATAAGGCGGCCGCATCGGCGGGGCTCGGCTCCGGCAGCCTGATTTTCGGGCCGAATCAACGGTGGTTGGCCGGTACCGAAGGCTGGCCGAATCAGGTCCGTTGATTGATAAACGCGGGAACCGAAATTGCCTATGGCTGCGAAGAAAAACGGGCGTCGCGGATGGTTGGGGAAAGCGTCAGCAGACGGCACGAGATGCCGGTCGAGCAGGTTGCCGAGGACGACTACCAGTCGTTCTGCGAGGCCCTGAGCTCGACGGCGCGAGGCCGCGCCTTCCTCGAGGAATTCGCCCGCCGCAACCGGCAGACCGATACGCGCGTGGTGCTGGCCGCGCTCGATCGTCTCGAGGACGCGGCGCGGGCCAAGTCGGCCGCCTCGCCCGAGGCGGACCGCATCCGCCAGGATCTGCGCGCCTTGCTGGACACCTTGCGCAGCGCGCGGCCGCAAACCGAGAACAGCCCGACCGCCATCAAGGCGGCGACGCTCGCCGCGCTCATCGATTTCGCGCAGGCGCGCATCGAGGCGCTGGTGCTGCCGGCCGCGCCGCGCGACGGCGACACCCTGGCCGCGGTGCCGGCGGAGGAGCAGCCCGAGCTGCCGATTCCGCATCCGGCCGCGGCCGCGCCGCTGGTGGCGCTGGTGCAGGCTCCGGTCGCGATCGAGGCGCCGCCCGCCGCCAATGACATCCAGCCATACGCGTCGCTGCAGGGCTATACGGTGCAGGCCTACGTGCCCTCGCCGGCGAAGCGGAAGACCGCGACCATCATTCCGATCGTCGAGTTCGATTATCGCGCCCATCAGAACGGGCGCACCGTGCCGACGCGCACCACGCCCGAAGAGAGCTGGACCAATCTGGCGCCGCCGCCGATCGCCATTCCGGCGATGATGCCGCCGATGCCCGAAGTCGAAGGTGCGGAAGCCCCGGCCGCTGCGCTGACCGTCGAGGTCAAGGTCGAGTTCAAGAAGGAAGTCGAGCCGTACGAATTGTGGCTCGATCCGCCGGCGGTCGCGACCGCCGCGCCGCAGATGGCGGAAACCACGGCCGTCGAAACGACGGCGCCGGCAGTGATGTCGCCGAATGAAATGACGTTCGAGCGCGCGGAAGCAGTATCCCCCACGGCGGCGATGACCGGCATGGCAATGACGGACATGGCAATGACGGATATGGCCGTGCCCGATGCCGTGGCCGATGCGGGCGCATCGCCATCCACCGCGACCGCCATCGGCACCATCGAAACGCTGATGCAGCAGATGGAGCAGATGGAGCAGGTCGCCGTGGCCGCTCCCGCCGTCAAGGGCCATGTAAACGGCCTTGCCGAAGCCCCCGATCCGCTGGCGCCGCTGATGGCGCTCAGCGAAGAAGAGCGCATCGCGCTGTTTACGTAACCTTCGTCATTCCGGGGCGCGCTGAAGGCGCGAACCGGAATGACGCATGGGCCCTAGCCCGCGATCAGCTTGGCGAACATCTCGACATCGACATTGCCGCCCGACAGGATGGCGACAACGGTCTTGCCGCGGATATCGACGACATTGTCGAGCTTGCCCGCCAGCAGCGAGGCAAGGCCGATGGCGCCGCCCGGTTCGACCACCAGCTTCAATTCCATGAAGGCGTAGCGCACGGCGGCGCCGACCTCGGCGTCGCTGGCGGCGATGCCCTGCCCGATCAGTTCCTTGTTGATCGGGAAGGTCCATTCGCCCGGCGTGTTGCTCATCAGCGCATCGCAGATCGAGCCGGTGATCTTCTCGTTGGCGACGCGCTCGCCGCGCACGAAAGAACGCAGCGTATCGTCGAAGCCTTCCGGCTCCGCGGTGAACAGCCGCGCCGAGGCCGCGCGCGACTTGATGCCGAGCGAGACGCCGGCGGCGAGCCCACCGCCCGAGGCGCCGACCACGACGATGTCCGGCTTGAGGCCGAGCTTGTCCAGGTCCTCGACGATCTCGACGCCGATGGTGCCCTGCCCGGCGATGATCATCGGATCGTCGTAGGGCGGCACCAACGTAGCGCCGCGCTCATCCACGAGGCGCTGCGCGATCAGCGCGCGATCCTCGCCGCCGGCGCGATCGTACAAAACGACTTCGGCGCCGTGGCCGCGCGTGCGTTCGATCTTCGCCTTCGGCGCATCGTCCGGCATCACGATGGTGGCGCGCATGCCGAGGAGCTTGGCCGCTGCGGCAACGCCCTGCGCATGATTACCCGACGAGTACGCGACGACGCCGGCGCCGCGCCTGTCGAGTGGAATCTGCGAGACGCGGTTATAGGCGCCGCGGAACTTGAACGAGCCGGTGCGCTGCAGGATCTCGGCCTTGAGAAAAACGCGCGCGCCGAGCCGCTCGTCGAGCACCGGCGCGTTGATCAGCGGCGTGCGCACGGCGACGCCCTTGAGGCGCGTCACGGCGCCTTCGACATCGGCGGCGGTCGGCAGCAGTTTCTGGTCGATGTGTCCCATGCGCAAAGGCTACGCCTGCCGGTGCGGCGCGGCAAGGGAACGCTTTATCTGTGGATTGGCGCGGAACCGGGCAATTATGCTGCGAAACGGCTGCGGTCCTTGCGCCGCAGCGGCCTCTGCGTCGCTTCCGTGACATGTTTGACGAAGCAGCGCGCGGTCGCCTCCCAGGTCAGACCTTCGGCGAAAGCACGGCACGCCGCTCTGTCGAGATCGAGTGCGCCGAGACAGGCGCGCCGCAGGTCGGCGTCGAGACAGCCGACCGGCGCACGGCCGATCACATCGCGCGGCGCATCGGCCGGAAACGCCGCGACCGGCACGCCGGACGCCAGCGCTTCGAGCAGCACCAGCCCGAACGTATCGGTCAGACTCGGGAAGACGAACACATCGGCCGAGGCGTAGATATCGGCGAGGTCCTCGCCATGCCTGGCACCGAGGAACACTGCGGCGGGATATGTCTTCGCCAGGCGCGCACGGTCCGGCCCATCGCCGACGACGACCTTGGTTCCCGGCAGATCGAGCTTGAGAAACTCCTCGAGGTTCTTCTCCACCGCGACGCGGCCGACGGTGAGAAAGATAGGCCGCGGCAAATCCAGCACACGCTGGCGCCGCGGATGAAACAAGTGCGCATCGACGCCGCGCTGCCAGAGCTTCACGTTGCGGAGGCCGCGGCCTTCGAGCTCGCCGACCAAAGTCGGCGTCGCCGCCAGCACCGCGGCGCTCTGCGAATGGAAACGGCGCAGCCACGCCCAGGTCAGATCGCCGGACCATTTCGGCGCCAGCGTGACGCGTTCGGACACGTAGTCGGGAAACCTCGTATGGAAGCTCGTGGTGAAAGGCAGGCCGCGGCGGAAACAGGCACGCCGCATGGCATGGCCGAGCGGACCCTCGGTGGCGATGTGAATGGCGTTCGGCCTGATGACATCGAGCCGCCGCTCCAGCGCCGACGCGCCGGCCAGCGCCAGCCGGATTTCCGGGTAGCTCGGCATCGGCAGCGTGCGGAATTCCGCCGGCGTCATGAACTCGATGGCGACGCCGAAACCGGCCGCTTCATGCGCCACCTGCCCCAGCGTACGCACCACGCCGTTGACCTGCGGGTGCCAGGCGTCGGTAACGATGAGAATTTTCATGACGTTCGTCTCTCCCCCCTCATGGTGAGGAGCGCTGCGCAGCAGCGCGTCTCGAACTATGAGGCCATCTCATCCTTCGAGACGCCGCGCTGACGCGCGGCTCCTCAGGATGAGGCCTTCGCTCACGCCGCCCGCGCTTGCGCCGGCAACAACACCGGCGCGCGCGCAAGACCGTCGCTGGTCCAGGTGATGATCTCGAAGCTGCCGTCCTGGTGCTCGGCCACCGCCGTGCAGCTCTCGACCCAGTCCCCGCAATTGATGTAGCGCAGGCCGAAATCGTCGTGCAGCGCCGCGGTGTGGATGTGGCCGCAAATCACGCCCTCGACCTTGTGCTTCTGCGCCTCGGTCGCCAGCGCCTTCTCGAAGGCGCCGATATAGTTGACGGCGTTCTTCACCTTCATCTTGGCCCACTTCGACAGCGACCAGTACGGCGCGCCGAAGACGCGGCGCATGGCGTTGAAGATGCGGTTGGCCTTGATGGCGAAGTCGTAGGCCTTGTCGCCGAGCAGCGCCAGCCAGCGCGCCTGCGTGACGACGAGATCGAACATGTCGCCATGCACGACCAGATAGCGCTTGCCGTCGGCGGCTTCGTGCACGGTATGCTCGACCACCTCGATGCCGCCGAAATGCGTGCCGTAGTAGTTGCGCAGGAATTCGTCGTGATTGCCCGGGATATAGACGACGCGGGCGCCCTTGCGCGCCTGGCGCAGCAGTTTCTGCACCACGTCGTTATGCGGCTGCGGCCAGTACCAGGACGAGCGCAGCGCCCAGCCATCGACGATGTCGCCGACGAGATAGACGGTGTCGGCTTCGTGGTGGCGCAGGAAATCGAGCAGTTTGTCGGCCTGGCAGCCCCTCGTACCGAGATGGATGTCGGAGATGAAAAGCGCGCGAAAGCGCCGCGGGACGGTTTCCGTCACGGCGTGTCACTCATCAGGTTGTGCTTCATGTCTCGCCCCCATAGCAAAAGCATGTGACAGTCGGATGACAGCGGTTTGCCCCCGTTACGCCGCGGCGTTCTGCGCCTCCGCCCGGCGAAAGCGCACCAGCGTATAAACACCGAAGGGCTTGACCTTGCGCCGTTCGATCAATTCGGCGCCGCCATGGCTCGCGGCCCAGTCCGCCAGCCGCTGGAACGGAAATTCCGGCCGCAGGCCGAGCTTGCGCGCCTTCTGCGCCAGCATCCGCTCGACGGCGGCGGCGAGGCCTTTCTCCGAATAGAGATGATTGACCAGGATGATCTGCCCGCCGGGGCGCAGCACCCGCGCGCATTCCGACAGCACGCGCTCCGGATTATCGACCAGCGTGATGACGAACTGGCCGACCACGCAGTCGAACGAGGCGTCGGGATAATCGAGCGCGCTCGCATCCATTACGCGCAATTCCCTGACGAAGGGATAGCGGCCGGTGGCGACGCGCTCGCGCGCACGCGCGATCATCGGCTCGGAAATGTCGATGCCGGTGATCTTTGTCGTCGCGTCGTAATCGTCGAACGACAGGCCGGTGCCGACGCCGATCTCGAGGATGCTGCCGCCGACATCATGCGCGGCTTTCGCCGCGGCGCGGCGGCCGTTGAGGAACACCGGCCCGCACAGCATGTCGTAAACCGGCGCCCATTTCGCATAGGCCTTTTCCATCACGTCTTTGGCGGGATCGCGCATATGCTCAAAGCCCCTCGAATCGTTGGCCCGGTCAATGGCGGCGGCTTAGCAAGCCCGTGCGACAGTCAGGCGACAGGACGTCGCGGCGGGCCCCGCGCCTCACCCTCCCTTCAGGGAGCGAACAATAAAGGAGCGCGCCCTTGACGGGCTGCGGCGCGGGCATTCTAACAGGCGCACGCACAACCGAAGCACGCGAGGAAAGCCCATGGATCTTGGTATTGCCGGCCGCAAGGCCATTGTCTGCGCATCGAGCCGCGGTCTCGGCAAGGCCTGCGCTCTCGCCCTCGCCGAGGCCGGTGTCGAAGTCGTCATCAACGGCCGCGACGCCAAGACGGTCGAGGCCACCGCCGCCGAGATCGCCAAGGCGACCGGCGTCAGGACGCATGCCGTGGTCGCCGACGTCGCGACACCCGAGGGCCAGAAGGCGCTGCTCGCCGCCTGCCCGGATCCCGATATCCTGGTGAACAACAATGGCGGCCCGCCGCCGCGCGACTTCCGCGAATTGTCACGCGACATGATCATCGACGGCGTCGTCGCCAACATGGTTGTGGCCATCGAGCTGACGCAGAAGGTCATCGACAAGATGACGGCGCGGCAGTTCGGCCGCATCGTCAACATCACATCGAGCTCGGTGAAGGCGCCGCTGCCCGGCCTCGATCTGTCGTCCGGCGCGCGCGCGGGGCTCACGGCTTTCTTCGCCGGCGTCGCCCGCACCGTCGCCGACAAGAACGTGACCATCAATTCGATCCAGCCCGGCGCCTTCGATACCGACCGCCTCAAGGGCATCCTGTCGGGCGCGGCCTCGCGCAGCGGCAAGTCGGTCGACGAGGCCGCCGCGGCGCGCAAGGCCACGATCCCGGCCAAGCGCTTCGGCACGCCGGAGGAATTCGGCGCCGCCTGCGCCTTCCTGTGCTCGGCGCAGGCCGGCTACATCACCGGCCAGAACCTGCTGATCGACGGCGGCACCATCCCGACCGCGTTTTAAGGTCGTCCGGCTCGCACTTGAGCAAAAAAAGGCCGGCGTCACCGCCGGCCTTTTTCATTGTCGCGTTGGCGAGGAAGCGATGGCTTACTTAAGATAGGCCTGCTTCACGCGCGCCGGCTCCTTGACGCCGAACTGGTAGCGCGCGCCGATCGAGATGATGTGGATGTGCGTGCTGACCGAGCCGGTGTAGGGCGCGACGCCGTTGAACCACGGATTGCCGGCGACCACGTTGATCGGCGTGTTCTTCACGTCGATGTAGGAGTAGCCGACATCGAGGTTGAGGCCGGGCATCGCAGCCGGCTTCCAGGAGAAGCCCGCCGAGTACCAGGTGCGGTCGTTGTCCGGCAGGCGCGGCGTGCGCTCGCGATCGCCGATCGGGCTCTTTTCGAAGCCGAGGCCGGCGCGGATGGTCCAGGCCGGGTCGAGCTTGTACTCGGCGCCGATCGAATAGAAGTGGCCGTCCTCATACTGGAACGGCAGCGTGATCGGCGCGCCGGTCGGGCCGAGCGCCGGGCCGCCCGCGCGCATGATCGCCGGAGTGCCGATGCGGCTCCAGTTCGACCACTCGTAACCCGCCATCACGGTCAGGCGATCGGTGATGCCCTGACGCAGACCGATGGTCAGGATGTCGGGCAGGTTCACCGTGGTATTGATGCCGCCATTCGTCGAAGCGCCGATGCCGCCCGACAGCGTGCCGTCGATCTTGTTGTTGAGGGCCGAGCGATAGCCGATGCCGAGGGTGGTGCTGGCGGTCGGCGTGATGGTCACGCCGGCGGTGAAGCCGTAGCCCCAGCCGGTGCCGTTGAGCGTAAGGTTCGGGCCGGCCAGACCCTGGGCGCTCTGGAAGTTCACCCACATATACTGCGCCTGGAAGCCGACGGCGACGCTGAGCCAGTCGGTCAGCTTGTAGGCGATGTTCGGGTTGAAGTTGTAAGTCGCGGCGTTGGTGTCCTGGGCATAGAAGTTGCCGGTGCCGCCCCACGGCGACGGGAAGTTCACGCCGAGGCCGAACGGCGCGTTGACCGCCATGCCGAGCCAGAGGCGATCGTTGAACTGATAGGAGATGTAGCTCGAGGGCACCACGGCGGCTTCGCCGCTGTTACTGACGACCTCGGTGCCGGCCGCGTTCTTGTGCTTGGCGTAAGGCAGGATCGCCGACATGCTGCCTTCCACGGTGAGACCGCGGAACTGAGTCATGGTCGCCGGGTTCCAGAACATCGACGACAGCGCGCCGCCCGCGGCGATGCCCGCGAAAGAAGTGCCCTGGCCATAGGCGCTCTGCTCGCGCAGCGCGAAGCCGCCGGCATTCGCCCCAACCGTCGCCGTCAGCAGCACGCCCACGCTGGCGCAACCGAGCAGAAGCGACTTCATCCCGCCTTTTTTGAACATTTGCCGTCCCCCAAAGTATCCGCCCAAGGACCCGCCCAAGGACCCGCCCAAGCGCCGCGCCATTAGTCCATTGGCGCTTTCATGGGCATCATCGTGCCGGGAGTCACGCATACTGGCAATCGTGACTCATCCCCCGCAGGGCTACTTAGGGGCGGAAAGATCGACAAAAGCTGGCGCTGTTGCATTCCAGTCACAGAATGCGTTTAAGGGCGAGAACCTTACGCGTTGTGCGATGCACAATGTTTATTCGCCATCACGAGCGGCGACGGAACGGCCAGGCCAGTTGCTGCAGGAAGCCAGCCGGCATCTCTTCGCGGATACCGATATCGACCGGCGGGCGGTAATCGCGTGCATTGTAGAACGTGCCGAACACATGATCCCAGATCATGATGTTCTCGGAGTAGTTCTTGTTGCCTTCGCGCAGGTCCTTGCTGTGATGCCAGCGGTGCAGCTCGGGGGTGTTGAACCACCACGACAGCGGCCCGAATTTCATGTCGACATTGCAATGCGTCAGCATGCCGACGAAGGCGGTGATCGCCGACAGCCAGATCAGCACTTCCATCGGCGCGCCGAGCGACAACAGGATCGCCATGCCGATGGCGATGCTCTTGAAGCTGTCGACGAAATGAAAACGCCCGGTGTTCACGATCCAGAGCCGCGTCACGCTGTGATGCACGGCATGGAAGCGCCACAGCCACGGCCATTCATGCGCGAGGCGATGCGCCCAATAGAGCCCGAACTCGGCGAGCGCGATGGCCAGCGCGACCTGCGCCGCCATCGGCCACGTCCGCGGCCAGATGCCGTAGCCCGGCTCCGCCGCCGGCGTCACATATGTCGAAATGCCGATGACCGCCGAGAAGATCACCGCCGCTTCGACCACGCCCTTGCTGGTCAGCGTATGCGCGATGTTGGCGAAGGTCTGGCCATCATTGTCGTTCCACACCGGCTCGTGCGGCATGGTCCGCTCGAGAACGTACAGGCTGACCGCCAGCACCAGATAGGCGACGTTGAAGAACACCGCCGGCCAGCCGATGGCGAAGCCGATCGCCTGAATGCCCATGGCGGTCGCCAGCAGCCCGGGCCAGGCGAGCCATGAGATCGTGTTGCGCAGGAAGCCGGGTGCGGCGGCGGGAAGCGTCGAGTCGGACATGATGCGAATTTAGTGCGCTGCAGCGGACCGCGCCAGAGCAGGCGCCCCATCCGGCGCGCCGCTAAAGGGCAAGAATCTCGCCGCGGTTTTGCAAACAGCGCCGCAACCGGGTCTTTTCGACGTCGGAAAGAGTACCAGCGATCATATACTGGGAGTGCTCTGGACGGCCGAAGAATTCCGGCGCCCAAGGTAGCCAGTTGCTGCGATCAAGATTGAACCTAACGGCGCTCGGAAGATCCAATTCATTGAGCCGCGAGGCATTCATAATGATTAGGTCAATACGACGGCGCTTGTTCGATTCCAGCTTCGTCGTTCCGTAATAAACACGGACGCGGCCATGGTCGGTTTTCGTGTTACGCTCTATTTCTCGGACCAAAGCGGGTCGAACAGTGTCGCTAAGCTGCATCGTTCCGTTACCGCGCGGAAGCCTGCACCAAACGATTTGGTGAAGCCGCGGTAGCGTCGATATCGGAAAGTAATTATAGCCCGTCCCCATCAGGGGTTGTGCTTACCACGACTCCTTCTCGACAGTCACCCACTCGCCGTCTCGAAATTCATCCTTTAGCAGATCGTCGATTTTCCGAACCTGCTCTTCGGTGACGTCGTCGTGATAGTCCACCACAAACCCATCGTGGTTTGCCGGCTTGCGTAATGGAGTGTTCATGGTGCCCGTCCTGTCGCTTGCCTGAATCGAGCGCACGTCACCGCAAGCTGACTCTCCAGAGTCGCCTGCCCATGGTAAATGGTAGGTTAAGATGCGTTGGCCTTCCCGGCACAAGACCGCATTGGCTACGGTTCTTGTATCGATCATCTCAAGCGCGTGAGCCGGTTGCAATACGCACATGTGCTGATCCTTGCCGGACGGTTTATATGCATCAATAACGCAAATGACAATGCATAGATCCATAAAATATTGTGATGTTTTTGTGTCAGCCTTGTTCTCAGGGCCATTGAGGACGCGAACACGCCTCGGCAAGGAGGGCCAGGTCCCGGAAGCTGCCATTCATCCCGCACACCGCAGCACCGCCAGAATGCCGTCGATCGATGCGCCGGCATCCTGCCGGATCACGACCGGCTCGATTTCCTCGATGCTGAACCCGTTCGCTTCTGCCAGCCTTCGGATGTAATCCGCCGAATGCGCGAAGTGGAACGTCTCGCGGCAGGCGATGTCGGCGTCCGCCGAAGCCTCGACCGAGAAACAGAACAGACCGTTCCCGCTCAGCGCGCGCCGCACGTGCTGAAACACCGGCGCCAGATCGCCGATATAGATGAACACGTCGGCGGCGACGACCACGTCGCAGCGCGCCTGCCGCGCTTCCAGGAAGGCGACCAGCTCGCCGCAGACCAACTCGTCATAAATGCCGCGCTGCTTCGCCTTCTCCAGCATCTTCGGCGAGAGATCGACGCCAGTCATGCGGCGTTTGAGCGACACGACTTGCTCGCCAACGAGCCCAGTGCCGCAGCCGAGATCGACAATGTCGAGGCCGCCGGTCGCACCATGACGCCTGAGCGCGTCGGCCAGCCGGGCCGGAATCGAATATTGGAGATCCTCGACCAGACTGCGGTCGAAGGTGTCGGCATATTGATCGAACGCCGCGACGACACTCGCGGCCGGCGTCGCCGCCGGAACGGGCGCGGCGCCGAGCGCCGCCAGATGCAGCGTAACCTGCGCTTCATCGACGCCATGCTTCACCGCCGCGCGATAGGCGGCGATGGCCTCGTCCTTGCGCTTCAATTGCGCCAGCGACAGCGCGCGCCCGAGCCAGGCCGCGGGAATGTCGGCGGTCAGCGCCAGCGCCTTGTCATAGGCGATCAGCGCCTTCTCGCTGTCCTTGGCGAGCGACAGGACGCCGCCCAACCCGACCCAGGCTTCGGCGAAGTCCGGCTTGAGGCCGGCCGCGCGGTTGAAGGCGTCGGCCGCCTCCTGAAAACGCCGGAGCACGTTGCAGGAGACGCCGCGCCCGTTCCAGGCCTCGGCGGCGCGTTCGTCGATCGCCAATGCCTTGTCGTAAGAGCCGATCGCCTCCTCGTGCCGGCCGAGGGCCGCCAGCACATTGCCGGTGTTGGCCAGCGCGCCGGCATGGTCGGGCTTGAGCGCCAGTGCCTTGCCGAAAGCCGCCAGCGCCTCGTCGTGGCGGCGCAATGCGTTGAGCACGGTGCCGCGGTTGCTCCAGGTGTCGGCGACGTTCGGATTGATGGCGAGCGCGCGGTCGAAACTGTCCAGCGCCTCCGCGGGGCGCTTCAGCGCCTTGAGCACGATGCCGAGATTGTAATGGCTGGCGTCGGAATTGCCGTTGATCGCGATGGCCGACTTGATGGCGCGCTCGGCCTCGCCGAACTTGCCGGCGCTGGTCAGCACCATGCCGAGCAGGTTGAGTGCCGCGAGATGCTGCGGCGCCTGCGTCAGCAGGTTTTTGAACTGGCGCTCGGCATCGTCAAGTTTGCCGGCTTGAAACGAACCGATGGCGAGCCGCAGCAGATCGTCATCGGACGGCATTGCTTTTTCCATTCCGGTCGCCACCAAACACCTGCGCCACGAACTGCGGATAGAGCCCTTCGAGCTGCGGCGCCACCTTCTCCCGCATCAGGGCGAGCGTTTCCGGCGTCGGCGCCGGCGTCTCCGGCACCTTGTCCGGGCGATCGAAATCGAACCCCGTGTGCTCGATCACCTCCTCGACCGTATGGCCCGGATGCACGCTTTTGAGCGTGAAGCGGCCACCCGCGAAGGTGAACAGGCAGCGGTTGGTGATGAGCGCGACCGGGCCGCCGGTGCGGTGGACATTCGGCTCGCTCCGGCCCGCGGCGCTGATGAAATCGACCTTGGGCACCAAAGTACGGCGCGAATGCTCGGTGCGGAACAGGATCACCTTGGGCACGACATAATAAAGATGCGCCGAGCCGTAGGAGCCGGGAAAGCGCACCTTGGGATGGTCGTGGTCGCCGATCTCGACGAGGTTGATGTTGCCCTCGCCGTCGATCTGGCCGCCCGACAGGAAGAACACGTCGATGCGGCCCTGCCCGGCGCAGTCGAACAGTTCGCGCCCGCCATCGGTCCAGAAGGTGTGCTGGCTGCTGCCGAGCAATGACACATAGGGCCGGTTGGTGCCCTTGAGCTTGCCGCGCTCGCGCGCCAGCAACGCCGCCGTCGCCGGGATCGGCGAAGCATTGCCGACGGCGACATGGCGCACGTCGCCGATGATGGCGGCGATCTGGTCGGCGAGCAATTCTTCGGGGAGGAAGGTCATCGGTCTCTCGGTCGTCATGCCCGGCCTAGTGCCGGGCATCCACGACTTCCTTGTTTCAAGACGTGAATGGCCGGGACAAGCCCGGCCATGACAGTGTTATGCAGGCTCCGTTACGTGCACATACTTCCCGAGATACTCCGTAAACCCCTCCTCGCTCGCCGCCATCCTGGCGTACATCGCAAGGTGCTCGACATCGGCCCGATAGTGATCGGGCAGCGGCAACGGCCAGGCGCCGTTCTCCGCGATGGCGATGGCATCGACATAGAAACCCGGCAGCGTGCCGGCGGCATAAAGCGGATCGTCGAGCAGATTGCGCTTCTCGATCTTCTCGACAGTGACGATGGTGCGTTGCGACGCGTGCGCCATGGTCACGAGCTCGCGCTGGCGTCCGATCCAGACATTGCCGAATTCGTCGGCCAGCGGCGCATGAAACAGGGCAACGTCTGGCCTGATCGCCGGCAGCAGCACGATCGGATCGGAATTGCCGAACGGACTATCGATCACTTTCCAGTCGTCGCGATACTTCAATACGTCCGAGCCGATGAGGCCGCGCAACGGCATGAACGGCACGCCCTTCTCCGCCGCCTGAAGCGCGGCATGCAGCGCCGGACAGGTGGCGTCCTTCATCCGGATCGCACCCGACAGCACCGCGGCGGTGAAGCGCGGCGCCGGTCCGAGTTCGCCGAGGCCGACCGCGCTCGTCTCCAGCGTCGCGACGCAGCCGGCGCCGATCAGCATGTCGGCCTGCATCGACGAGGTCGGCAGCGCCACCAAGTGCAGGTTCTTCACGCCGCGCCGGACGAGCGCGCGGGTCGCCGCCATCGGCACGCCGCAGACTTCGCGCGGCACGACGAGCATCGCGCCGTCGATGATGGAGGAAACCGCGTCGTCCAGGGACTGCACGAGAGACATTGTTCGGATCCCGGCTTCTGATGTCCGGCCCACCTTAGGGTGGGCCGCCGGCAGGCGTCATAGCGCAGCCGTCATGGCACCCCTGCCCTTGAAAGGTCCACTCAATTCTGCGACGCCATCGGCATGGACACGCTGCAGCAGAAGCTCGCCGCCGGGCGCTTCGTCATCACCGCGGAGATCACCCCGCCGGTGTCGTTCGACCGCGCCGATCTCGTCGCCAAGGCGGCGCCGCTCAAGGGCCTCGCCGACGCGGTCAATGTCACCGACGGCGCCGGCGCCCGCCCGCACATGGCCGCGCTCGGCGCCGCCGCGATCCTGATCCAGGAAGGCATCGAGCCGATCCTCCAGCTCACCTGCCGCGACCGCAACCGCATCGCGCTGCAGAGCGACCTGATGGGCGCGGCCGCGCTCGGCATCGCCAACTTGTTGATCCTGCGCGGCGACGACCCATCCGCCGGCGACCAGCCCGACGCCAAGGGCGTGTTCGATCTCGACGCCCGCGGCCTGCTCGAGACCGCGCGCAAGCTGCGCGACACGAACGAACTGCCGAGCGGCCGCAAGGTCGCCGGCACCGCCGCCTTCTTCCTCGGCGCCGCCGATGCGCCGATCGACCCGCCGCCGGGCTGGGAGCCCAAGAGCCTGGCCGGCAAGGTCGCCGGCGGCGCGCAGTTCGCCCAGACCCAGTTCTGCATGGATCCGGACGTCGTCGCCCGCTACACGGCGCGGCTCGCCGAGCACGGGCTTGTTGGCCAAGGTTCTGGCGACCTCAAGCTCATCGTCGGCATCGCGCCTTTGCGCTCGGCGAAATCGGCGCGCTGGATGCGCGAGAAATTGTTCGGCACCATCATTCCGGATGCCACCGTCGCCCGCCTCGAGGCCGCCGCCGATCCGGCCGCCGAGGGCCGGTCCATCGCCGTGGACCTGATCGCGGCGCTCGCCGAAAACCCCCGTGTCGCCGGCGTTCACATCATGGCGCCCAACAATGACGAGGCCGTGCCGGCGGTGATCCACGGCGCGCGGGCGCGGATCAAGCGCTGACCGCGCCGGCGCATTCACGCCGCACGCGCCTGCCTATTCCCTCCCCTTGCCCCGCGCCTTGCGTCATCGCATAGTCGCGCGCTTTTGCCAGACGGCAATAATGACAAACGGATCAAGGGAGACTGAAGTATGAAGCTCGTCCGCTACGGCGCAGCCGGCCGCGAAAAGCCCGGCATCATCGCAGAGGACGGCAAGATCCGCGACCTGTCGCGCGTCGTGAAGGACATCGACGGCGCCATGCTGGCCTCGGGCGGTCTCGCCAAGATCAAGAAGCTCAATCTCAAGCGCATGAAGCCGGTCGCGGGCAAGCCGCGTCTCGGCGCCTGCTTCGGCAATGTGCGCAACCTCGTCGCCATCGGCCTCAACTACTCCGACCACGCCGCCGAGGCCGGCCTGCCCGTGCCGAAGGAGCCGGTGATCTTCTGGAAGCACACTTCGTCGATCTGCGGCCCGAACGACGACACCATCGTGCCGAAGGAATCGCTGAAGCTCGATTGGGAAATCGAACTCGGCATCGTCATCGGCAAGCGCGCGCGCTACCTCGAGAAGAACAAGGCCAAGGACGCCATCGCCGGCTACTTCCTCGCCAACGACGTCTCCGAGCGCAATTTCCAGATCGAGCGCTCCGGCGGCCAGTGGGGCAAGGGCAAGAGCTGCGAGACCTTCGCGCCGATCGGCCCGTGGTTCGTCACCAAGGACGAGATGAAGAACCCGCAGAACCTGAACATGTGGCTCGACGTCAACGGCGAGCCGCGCCAGCGCGGCAACACCAGGACCATGGTGTTCGATTGCGAGTTCATCGTCTGGTACTGCTCGCAGATGTTCGTCCTGGAGCCGGGCGACATCATCATCACCGGCACGCCGCCGGGCGTCGGCCTCGGCATGAAGCCGCCGCAGTTCCTCAAAGCGGGCGACGTCGTCACCCTCGGCATCGACGGCCTCGGCGAGCAGAAGCAGAAGGTCGTGGCGTTCAAGAAATAAGACTCGCGTAGCGGCGAACTCTCTTCCCCTCTCCCTTGGGGGAGAGGGTGGCGCGCGTAGCGCGCCGGGAGAGGGGTGACTGTCTATCCAGAGTCACTTGCCCCCTCTCCCCAACCCTCTCCCCCAAGGGGAGAGGGAGCGCGCCGAGCAAGCGGCTCCTCCGCTCGTCCCCGCGCAAAAGCGCGAAGCGGGTCTTGCGCTAAAAGCGGGGACCCGCCTGCGCTGACGCTTCGGCGGGCTCCTCAGGATGAGGCTTCCCCCCTATCTAATCCGCTCCGCCCAGTACGGCACCCACGGCGGCCGGTCACTTCCCAAACTCCTGATCCTCGGCCCCACCCACTCCGCGCGCTTGGTCAACTCCGTCACCGCCCACACCAGCGCATCGAGCCGGTCCGGCGAGCCGCCGCCCGACAGGCCGCCGACGCCGAAGTCGCACATCTGATCCTCCAGCTCGGCAAAGCCCGCGCCGACATGCTTCACCTTGCCTTGCGTGTACATCGTCGCGATGGGCTCGGCGCGCAGATACTTGCCGCGCGTGGCGTGCACCTCCTTCACCGGCACTGCGCGATCCACTTGGCTGAGCACCGCTTTCACCATGTCGCCGCCCTGGTTGACCTCGGCGACGATCGCATCGGCCTCGAGCCGCCGGTACAAGGCGATCGCGCGCATCGCCCAGCCATCCGGCGGCAAGCCCTGCACGGTCGCATCCTCCAGCACATAAATGACGCCGCCTTCGGCGATGCCGGCGGCGACAATGCCGCAGGCGTCGGCGCCGGTCCGCGACGAGGCCGGCGGGTCGATGCCGACGACAACGCGCTGCAGCCCCGGCGCCGCGTCCACGCGCGCCTTCTCGATCGTCTCGCGCGACCACAGCGCATCGACGCGGTCCTCGATGATCTCGCCGTCGATCTCCTGCCGCCCCAGCCGCGTGCCGGCATAGCGGCCGATCACCGCCTCGATGAAGGCCGGCGACAGATGCGCGGCATTGGCGTGCGTGCCGGCGCGCGTCACCGCGGTGCGCGGATCGGCGACCAGCCGCTTGATCAGCGCGATCGGTTTCGGCGTCGTGGTGACGAGCTGGCGCGGCTGCGGCCCCAGCCGCAGGCCGAACTGGAGATTGTCGAAGGTCTCGTCCGGCAAGCGCCACTTGGCGAGTTCGTCGCACCAGGCGGCGTCGAACTGCGGGCCGCGCAGCTGCTCGGGATCGTCGGCCGAGAATGTCGTCGCCACCGCGCCGTTCAGCCATTCGAGCCGCCGCCGCGTCGAGGTCCAGACCGGCCGCTCGCCGCGCGGCGCGTGGCGCAGGATGCCGGAGGGCCCCTCCACCATCACCTCGCGCGCGTCGTGCGCGGTCTCGCCGACCAGCGCGATGTGCAGCGCGCGCCGTGAAGCATAAGGCGGCGCGGCGGCCACCTGCGCCCGCACCCACTCCGCGCCGAGCCGCGTCTTGCCGGCGCCGCGCCCGCCGAGCATGAGCCAGGTCGTCCAGTCGCCGCCATTCCTGGCGTGCGCCGGCGGCTCCTGATGGCGATGCGCCAGCGTGATGAAGTCGCGGTCAAGCGCCGCCAGAAGCTGCGGCGGCAGGCTCCTGAGCATCTCCCGCGTCGGCGCGGCTTTCGATGAACGCGTCAATGCGGCGCGCAAGGTCGTCACGGAAGGCATCGAGATCGGCGGGCATGTCTGAAAGGTCGTCATGGCTCGGTCCATTCAATGAAGCGCGCAGGCGCTGCAAGCGGTTGAAGGCTTCGGTGAGAATGCTCAGCGCGCGCGCTGTCTGCAGATGATGTTTGGGCAGCAGCTTGCCGTCGCGGCGCACCGCCTCGAACTCGTCGATATGCGCCGTGACGATGCGGATGAAGCGCGCGATGGGGTCGTCGCTGCCAGAAGCGCCTCCTTCCTTTTCCCCTCCCCCCGTTCGCTCTTCGAACGGTGGGGAGGGGTTAGGGGTGGGGGGCAGCAGCGCTTTCGGTTCAGCGCATGTTTGCGACGATGAAGAAGATTCCCCCCACCCCGTTTCGTCTCGCTCTCGCTCGCCGAAACGACCCTCCCCACCGCCATCGCGCGTCGAAGACGCGCGTAACCGCGCTGATGGCGGGGGGAGGGAAAGAGAAGCCTCCAACTCCTCCACCTCCGCCAGCAATGTCGCCAAAGGCGGCAGACCTTGCGGCGGCGGCACGAAGCGCACCCAGCCTTCGCGCGGCCCCATGCGGCGGATGACGGATTCGTTGATGCCGACATCGAGCCCGATCTGGCAGATGGGCTGGTCGGTCGTCTCGTAGAGCCGCTTCACATGCGCCTGCAGTTCCGGCGTCATGCGCGTGCGCGTCGGCGATGGCGTGCCGGGCACCGGCCCGCCTTTGGCTGTTTTTTTCGCCGGCGGTCGTCGCGCGGGACTTTTCTTGGCTGCCGGGCGGCGCGCGACCTTGCGCGCCGGTTTGCGGGAAACGGCAGCCGCGCCGACGCGGACACGGCGAATCCTGGCCACAGGCATCCTGACCATGACGAACTCCTGATGGGGTGATGTGTCTGAAAAACACAGGCGGCCGGCCGGGAGCACAAAGGCTCATCCGGGCGCAGGGCGCCAGCGTGCAGGAAAACTACCCTAGGAGCGTGACGCTGTCAAGGACTATTATCAGCGCCGGTTCCCTGCCCGCGGGTCCGATACGTCAGCCCTGCTGACTTGCCGCGGACATAGTTGGTCCCTAGCTTCAGATCATCATCGGCACAGCGAACCTGGGCGTCGGTGGCTGAGAGACACGACCGTGCTCTCGCCTGATCCGACAAAAGGGAGCGCGCCATGCCGCAGACGCAGACCGCCAGCATTCAGAACACCGAGATCGACCGGCCGCAATGCCCCGATTGCCAGGCGGCGATGTGGCTCGCCTGCGTCTCGCGCGACGGAGTCGGCAAGGAGTATCGCAAGTTCGAATGCCCGGTGTGCGAGGTTTCGACCCGCCGCGCCAACGAAATCGCAGGCCCGACCATCCAGTTCTGAGGCGTGGTTCCTCTTTCCGGCCCGCGCGCGCTCAACAACGGCGCTCACCCTGAGCCGCGTCGCCCAGCATCGCGGGTTACTTGGCAACGCGGAGCTTGGTCAGACTGGTGCCGATGGCGCTGAATACGGTGCCGATGCCGCTCGCGCTGGTCACCGTGAAAAACTTGGAACTGTCAAACATCTTGTCTTTCGAGCCGGCGCAGTTCTGCAACAAGATCGAGGTCGGGTCGCCGTCCGTATTCACATGGATCGTGTAGATGATGACGCCGGCATTTTTGGCGTTGGCGCAGGTGCCCGTACCTGAACCTGTCAGATACATCCGATTGTCCACCGAAACACTTGTGTTCATGCCATCGCCGTACCAGCGATCCTGGGTGTTCAGGCCATCCGACATCAGGATGATGATGTCCTGATAGGTGTAGTTGCTGTCCTTGCTTGGTGCCGAGAGCGGGCCGCCGCCGGCCAGGGCCTGCCAGGCCCAGACGAGACCGATCGGCTGGTTTGTCGCGCCGTTAGGCTGCATCGCGTCAACCAGATTGCCCAGCGCTGTCCAGTCATAGGAGAGACCCATCATGGCCGCGGGGCAGGCATTGTATTGCTCGGCGGGCCATAGCGAATTTGCAGATCCGTCCGGTGCCGTGACGACCTGATCCCACGTCGAGGTGCCGGGCCCGGTGCCCGAGGGCCCTCTGTCAGTAACGCAGCCATTCCATGCATTGTGATTGGCCTTGACCCAATTGCCGAAGCATATGCTTCCGAACTGCCAGCCGCTGCAGTACATATTTGCCGCGTCCCATGCCGTCCAATCGATATAGCCTGCGGCGTAGTTGCTGGATCCGATATTGACGTCCCTGGCGAACGGGATAATCGCCACATAGACATCCCCGTTGACCGACGCGGCGCCTTTGAGCTGATTCAGCAGATCCTTGGTCGCCGCTTTCAGCGCGGTCATCTTGCCGAAAAACGCCATCGATCCGGTGTTGTCGAGCGCGAGGGCAACGCGAAGCCGGGTGCTGCCCCACGCCGTCGTCGAGGTGCCGCTGACAGTAATCGTATTGTAGCCGAAGACACCCAGGAAAGTGGTGGGCACGAGGACCGAACCATTGACCACGACCTTTGAACCGTCGGTCGTGGTGTATGAGGCGGTAATGGTGGGGCTCTTGGCCTCAGCCCGGGTGAACAACGCCGTGAAATAAGCCGACGCCTTCGCGTTCAGTTCGGAGCTGCTCAGACTGGCCGCGTCACGCGCGAGCATGAGCGCCGTGGAGTCCAGCGCCGACTGCAGCGCAGCTTTGACGCTATTCGCGTGGCTATAGTCCACGCTGTACCCGACCACGCCGACGAGCGGCAGCGTCGCCAATGCGAACGTGATGGCGACATTGCCGCCGCGGTCGCGGCGCAATCTGGACCAGCCATCGCGCAGTCTTTCTAGGACACTGACCTTGCCTGACTTCATCGCACTCGTCCCTTGCGAAGACGATCGACACTAGGGCGTCAGAATTTAATGCAACGTATATTGAACCCGCGGGCGAAACGCAGAAAACGCAACCGGAAAGCCATCCGCCTGTTTGATCGCTGTGTTCTTTCAATGCGCTAGACGGTTAAGCAAAACGAAAGACAGGTTGAAAAAAAAGCAGCATAAAATAACGCAATTCGACAGCGACACGCTGACTGCAGGTATTGGCTTCCGGTCAACCTCGGTCGGCACACGGTCCGCCCTCTCCGCCTACGTTCGAAGCATGGAGGGGCCGGAGATGGTCATTATCGAATCAAGTCACGAGATCATTTGTCCGCGCTGCAAACACAACGCGACCGTGCGGCGCGCTTCTCCCGGGCTCAACGGCAATCATGCGATCGAATGGACGCTGGCCTGCCATTCCTGCGGTCATGAGTGGGAAGAAGCCATCGTTGTTACGTCCGACAAGTTCGGATCGGCAAGCAGGCTGAAGGCGGCGTGAAGTCGGCCTGAAGGCTGCACCCCATAACAACGGACATCAACCTGAGAAGGGCCGCATCACCCTCTGGTCATCCCCGCGAAGGCGGGGATCCAGCCCCTAAAGTTTCGCTGTCGGCGCTAGACTTACCGGACAATCCATGAGGCAATTTAGCGAACCATGCCGCACAGGTACTTCCGCTAATGCTAATCATGGATGCCCGAAGCTGCCTGATGCGGCCCCAGAAGCCATCTTGTCCATTTAGAAATTCATCGTGTGCGTTAGTTTTCAAGTCATGGTCAAGACGATACGCATCGTAATATCGACCCGAAACGGCGCCGACCGCCCGCTATCCCGGACGACCTTCAATTCGCGTGAGTTCTTGATAATTCCTCATTGTATACGGCTTGCTGTCACGCAAGCACCGAGCGATCCAACCAAAGATTTCTGAGAACGCGGTACTCTGTGTTTTCAAATCTTGCAGATGATCCCAGTCTAGCCCAGGCCGAACAGTTCCGGCCGTAAGCGTATTATCCTTTCGTTGTTCGGCAATTTTCTCGAACTCTTCTTCCGTCATCTTCATGAGCTCGTCAGCCGACGGAAGCGACGCCAATTCATCACGAGAAAAATCAAATGTAGATATAGCTACCCCATAAGATGTCCCAAGACGCCTCAACTCTTTACTTAGCAGCGCGTCTGATACCGGGCATGCCACAACAAGCGCGGCCGAATGCGCCCATTTTGAATTACTAACACATTGGAAAAAGAATTCACGAAACGTCGAGAACGAGAGATCAACTTTGAGTTCAACGCTCGTCAAAAGGAAAGGTTGCTCGCCCAACCCACGCCTGACATCAAGCACCGCGCTATCGAGAAAAAAACCACTATCACCGCTTTCGCCTGCCATCCAATCCAACACCACAACATCGGGGAATTTCCACTTGTTCACCCCGGCCCTTTGGCGCTGAGCAATCACGTGCTCGATATGGACGGGAAAGCGATTGTCAAGCGTTGCATACCGAATAAAGAACGCACGAAATTTTTCTTCAAGCTGATCGTTCCTCGCGCCCCCTTCTTGGAGAGGCGCAACATCCGATTCCGCACTTTGCACCGCATCATCTTCAATTTTCGTTGCCTGCTGTACTGCTGGCAGACGATAGTAGCCGAAACGCCCTTCCCGTCTGGCAATTGGGGAAGTCGGGTCCTTAGCAAGGATGGAAAAAGTGGGAGGAAATGACGTTTCGGTATAACTGCCAACCACCATCGGGCGGATGCGTTCGAGAAGCTCCGTTCCCGATAGCGCATGGTCGGGGTGGTCGGGAAGAATATTTCTCGTTTCAAGGATGTGGCGGATTTGTTCTCTAAGGGTCATGGGAACGCTCGCTAATGCCGGCGGCGATGGTTGCGCGCCCTCAGGCGCTTCGACCGTGGTCAGCTAACGGACTCATCTTGAACGGGGAGGCAATCGTCCGCAACGGTCTCATGCCCTATGCAATAAACCCCGCCTATCCCACAGCGCAGGCGCGAGATTCCACGGCAGCTAGTTCGGTCTATTTTAAGGGTGAAAATTTACCTGAGTAGGATGACTGCCTTCACCACAGCACTGCCACCAACAAAAAAAACCGGGGTTTCGCTTGAGCGCCTTCTGCGCCCCAGCTTGGCAGAAACTTAGAAGCGGTAGTTCAGGTCGGCGCGAACAAGGTGCGACTTGAAGGTCACGCGTGCTGAAAACACCAGTCAGCTTCAAGAAGCTCGTCCTTGCGGCCGAACTGGCGACACTCGATACTTCTTCTATAAGTTGTGCTCACAATGCTCGCGCGTTTATGTGCAAAAACTGCACAAAATCTCTTGCCATGTGCAATAATTGCACTATTCTGGACCCCGCTCGATGCCGTATCGCCCGGCTCACCAACGCGGCCTTGTATGTCTACGGCGGCCAGGCCGAGCACCCGCCGCCGCACTGTCACTTGCGCGGGCCGGACAGCGACTGCTCGATCGAACTGGCGAGCCTCACCGTGATGAAGGGCCAATGCCGGCGGTCCGATCTGAGCGAAGCCGTCGCGTGGCTGTCGGAGCCGGCGAACTACGCCCTGATGATGAGCGCATGGAGAAGACTGAATGAGCGCGAGTGACATCATTGACACGGGTATGGCGATGCCCCGCGTGGCGTCCGTCCGCGCGCTGTCCGGCGCCAAGGTCGAAGTCGTATGGGCGGCAGGCAACCGCAGCGGCAGGAGCGAAGTGATCGACCTTGCGCCGATCATCGCCACCTACACCGTCTTCCGGCCGCTTCGGAGCAATGACGCGCTGTTCGGCACCGTGAAGGTCATCGAGAACGGCAGCGTCGTCGCCTGGGACGGCAATGATCTCGAACTAACGGCGGAAGCCCTCGAAGGCCTCGCGGAGCAAGCTATGACTCCGTCGGAGTTTGCCGCGTTCATGAAACGCTTCGACCTGACCGAAACAGCGATGGCAGCGATCCTCGGTTACAGCCGCCGTCAGATCGGCTACTTCAAGACCGTCGGACCGATCCCGCGCGTTGTTGCGCTGGCCTGCAAGGGATACGCGTTCGAGCAACTCGAAAAGAGCGGGCAATGGCCACAAAGCCCTTCGCTGCTGCCGGGCTGACACTTGAGCCGGCCAGCTTCCCTTACCGAATAAACAAACGAAAAAACCCCGGGGTTGCCCCCGGGGTTTCGCTTGGGTGCTTTCTGCGCCCGCAGCTTTGCAGAAACTTAGAAGCGGTAGTTCAAACCGGCGCGGACGAGGTGCGACTTGAAGGTCACGTCGTTGCCCGGGGTGCCGCCCGAGACCGAGCCGAGGTCGGCATAGAGATATTCGACCTTGGTGGTCCAGTTGGCGAGCAGCGCGTATTCGACGCCGCCGCCCACGGTCCAGCCGACCTTGCTCTTCGACCAGTCGCCGCCGAAAGCCGGCGTCGCCTTGATGTTGCCGTAGGCCAGACCGCCGGTGAAGTAAGGCAGCCAGCGATCCCAGCCGGCGTAGCCGATGCGGCCGCGGCCGGTGCCGAACCAGGTCAGCTTGCTTTCGCAGCCCGCGCCGGCGCACACGCCGGTGCCGCTGGAGTCCGAGCCCTTCATGCCGCTGTAGTCGAAGTCGGCCTCGAGGCCCCAGACCCAGGTGCCGGTCTGCAGGTTGTAACCGAGCTGGACGCCGCCGATGAAACCCTTCGGCTTGGTCGAGCCGGTGCCGCCGGCGCCCGACCAGTCGGACTTGCCGAAGCCGTAGCCGGCGTTGATGCCGGCGTAGAAGCCGGTCCAGTTGTAGTACGTCGGCGCATAGATCGGCGCCTTGTAGGACGGACGCGGCAGATCAGCGGCGAACGACGGCGCTGCCATCGTCGCGACGAACAGGCCGGCAGTGATTGCCATCGATAGACGCTTCATTTCGAGATCTCCATGTTAGCCAGAACCGCTTCTCGGTCCTGACGCTTAACCCCCACGACCCGCGCCGGCGCCTGCCGCCGCGGGGACCAGCCGACGGGCTGGCGAATTGCGCATACGCGCCGGAACGGACCGCGTATGGTTAATAGACATGGACCAGGCTTGGTTAAGGGCGAGTTAAATGACAAAAGCCCCGATAAAACAGGGCTTTTTCAAACAGCCGAGGCGCGCCTCGCCGCGACTCGGAATAAACAACGCCGCGCCGACGCGCTTGTAAAAACCGAATAAACAACCGCCCCCCCGCACGCGCTCGCGCGGCGCGTGTGGCGGGCGCGCGCGACGCGCTAGCCCACCCTCGCCCTAAGCACCGCCTCGATCGAGACGCGCGACCAGTCGGCGACGCCGTCGAGGAAGCTCTTGTACGACGCGTGCACCTTGCCGGCGATGGCGTCGCGCGAAGCGATGTCGCCGAGCACGTCGTCCGCCTGCTTGCGCGCGGCGGCGACGAGGTCGGCCGGGAATTGCGCCAGCTTGACGTTGTGCTCGCGCGTCAGCACGCCGAGCGCCTGCGCGTTGAGCTTCTCCATCTCGGCGAGCGCGAAGTTCGCCTCGGTGGCGCAGGCATGCGCGACGATCGCCTTGAGGTCGGCCGGCAGCGCCTCCCACGCCTTGAGCGAGACGAGCGCCTCGCCGGTGCCGTTCGGCTTGTTGAAGCCGGGATAGTAATAGAACGGCGCGGCGCGGTAGAGGCCGAGCGCGATGTCGGTGCCGGGGCCGACGAATTCGGCGCCGTCGATGACGCCGGATTGCACGCTGGAGAGAATTTCGGCGGGCGATGTCGTCTGCGGCGTGGCGCCGAGGCGGCGGTAGATTTCGCCGCCGAGGCCGAGCGAGCGCAGCTTGAGGCCGCGCAGTTCGGCCAGACTCTTCACCTCGCGGCGAAACCAGCCGCCCATGCAGACGCCGGTGTTGCCGCCCATGAACGGCTTGACGCCGAACGGTTTGTAGAGCTCGTCCCACAGCGCCTGGCCGCCGCCGGCCTCGACCCAGGCGACGTGCTCGGCCGGCGTCAGGCCGAACGGCACGGTGGTGAAGAACGGCGCCGCGGCCATCTTGCCCTGCCAGTAGAACGCGGCGGTGTGGCCCATCTCGGCGACGCCGGTGCCGACCGCCTCGAGCACGCCGAAGGCGGGGACCACCTCCCCCGCCGCCGCCACCGCGATGTCGAGACGGCCGTTCGAGAGCGTGCGGATGCGCTCCGCAACGCGTTCGGCCGACATGCCGGGGCCCGGCAGGCGCTTCGGCCACGACGTCACCATGCGCCACTTCATCGTCTGGGCGCGCGCGATGGACGGCGCGGCGAGCGCGGCAGTGGCGAGCGTGGCACCGAAGGCGAACTGGCGGCGTGTCGTCATGGGGTACTCCAGGATTTGTAGAAGTGATTGAGCGGGCCGTGGCCGTGGCCGACCTTGAGTTGGTCGGCGGCGGCAATGGCGCCGGTGACGTAGTCCTTGGCGGCGCGCACGGCGTCGCTCGGGCTCGCGCCCCTGGCGAGATGGGCGGCAATCGCGGACGAGAGCGTGCAGCCCGTGCCATGCGTATTTTTCGTGTCGATGCGCCTGCCGCGCACGCGCGTCACGGCGCCGTCGCCGCCGACCAGCAGATCGACGGCCTCGTCGCCCGTGCCGTGGCCGCCTTTCACGAGCACCCAGCGCGGGCCGAAGGCGAAGATGTCGCGCGCCTGCGCTTCCATCTCCTGCTCGTTGCGTGCGAAGGGCTTGCCGGTCAGCGCCGCGGCTTCATGCAGGTTGGGCGTGACGATCTCGGCGAGCGGCATCAGTTCGGTGCGCAGCGCGGCGACGGCGTCCTCCTGAAGCAAGCGGTCGCCCGAGGTCGCAACCATCACCGGATCGAGCACGATGTGCGGCGCGCTGCGCCGGCGCAGTTCGGAGGCGATCAGACGAATGGTCTCGACGCGCGACAGCATGCCGATCTTGACCGCCGCCACCTCGAAATCCGAAAATATCGCATCCATCTGCCCCACGATAAAAACCAAGGGCACATCGTGAATGGCGGAGACGCCTTGCGTGTTCTGAGCGGTTAAAGCGGTGATGACCGACGTGCCGAATACTTCATTGGCCGCAAAGGTCTTGAGGTCGGCCTGGATACCGGCGCCGCCACCGGAATCCGAGCCAGCGATGGTGAGCGCGACGGCGGTCATGCCGCGCTCCGCGTTCTCAGCGCACCATCGACCGCGCTGCGTATCTGGCGTGCCGCTTCCGCCGGATCGGGGGCGAGGGAGAGCGCCGAGATGATCGCGACGCCGTCGCCGCCGGCGTTGACGGCGTTGCCGGCGTTGCCGGCGTTGATGCCGGCGATGGCGCAGACCGGATAGCCCGGTTTGCGGGAACGAATAATGCCGACCAGATCGCGCAAGCCATCCAAGCCGATCGGCGCCGAGGTATTATCCTTCGACGTGGTCGCATAAACGCCGCCGATGGCGACGTAGGTCAGGAGTTCGAGCGGCGCGGCCGCGGCCTGCTCGGCCGTCTTGATGCTCAGGCCGATGATGGCCTCGGGACCGAGCAGACGCCGCGCGTCGGCCACCTCCATGTCGTCCCAGCCAATGTGCACACCCTGCGCGCCCGACACGAGCGCCACGTCGACGCGATCGTTGATCAAAAGCGGCACACCACGCGGCCGCAGCACGGCGAGCACGTCGCGCGCCTCTTCGACCATGACACGGGTGGAGCCGTGCTTGTCGCGAAGCTGAACGAGCGTTGCACTTTCCGCGATCAGCGCGGCCAGCGCCGGCAGCGAGCGGCCGCCGGCGACGGCCGGATCGACAAGGGCATAAAGACGGAGATCGACAGACATGCGTTGTTACTCGTGCAAGGTGACGCGCGACCGGGCCGTGAGCGCGCCGGCGTCGAGGGAATAGAGAGCGTCGAGAATCTCGGCGACGAAGCTGCCCGGCCCGCGCGCTTTCTCCGCCGCCATCTCGCCAGCGACGCCAGCGATCAGCAGCGCCGCCGCGGTCGCGACAAAAGCATCCTTTTCGACCGCGAGGCAGGCGCCGACCATGGCCGACGCGGCGCAGCCCATGGCCGTGACCCGCGCCATCAACGGGTCGCCATTGGTCAACGAGGCCACGCGGCTGCCATCGGCGATCAGATCGCGCGCGCCGGACAGGCCGATCGCGATGTTGCGCTCGCGGGCATAACCGCGAACGTCGCCGGGCCCATCGCCCACGCCGGCAAGCGCCGCGAATTCGGCGGCGTTCAGCCGCATGGCGGTCGGGCGGAGAAACAACAGGTCCTGGGCGTAAATCGCCCGCGATGGCGCTCGATCGACAAAAACCGGATCGAGCACCCAGGGCAGCCCCCCCTGGACCGCGGTGTCGACGGCGATCGATGTCGCCTCGCTGCGCTCGCGGCCAAAAGTGCCGAGATTGACCAGCAGCGCGTCGGCACGGCTGACGAAGGAGCCGACCTCCACAGGCGACAGGGTCATGGACGGAACGGCGCCCAGCGCCAGCAGCACGTTGGCGGTGAAGTTCTCCGCCACCGAATTGGTGATGCAGTGCACTCGCGGCGCTTTCGCGCGCAGGCGCGCGAGAACATCCGCTGCCGTGGACACGAGGTCCGCCGGCGACGCAAACTGGCGCAATGGGGCTGTCGTCGGTTCCTGCATCTCTCTCCCTCCGCCGGCATGACCCGGATCAGGTTCGTTGGGTTAGCCGGACTTCCGGCCTCTCAGTCCGGCGCGACGCCGGACACCCCACGAGATAGCTCACCGATACCTAAACCCATGGAAACGCCAAGGCAAGGGCGCATCAGCCATGCCGGGAAGCGCCGCCGGACACGCCCAGTCACCCGCCTTGCCAGGCTGGCGCGATTTTGCTGTGTTGCGGGAAACGCCACATGCGGACCGGAGACCCAACCGCAATGACCCCGTTCTTCATCCAGATCAAATGCGAGCTCGGCAAGGCCTATCAGGTGGCCAACGAACTGGCTGAAGCCGAGATCGCCTCGGAGATTTACTCCACCGCCGGCGACTACGATCTGCTGGTGAAGTTCTATGTGGACGACAAAACCGACATCGGCCACTTCGTGAACGAGAAGGTGCACTGCATCCCCGGCATCAAGGACACCTACACGATCATCACGTTCAAGGCCTTCACGGCCTAGGCTGGCCGACCGACTACATCTCGGGCCGCCGCGGACCTTCCTCCTGCGGCGCCCGGTCGATACCGAGACGGCGCTCCCGCCACAGCACGACCAGGCCGGCGCCGGCGACAATCGCGGCACCGACATAGACCAGCGTGCTCGGCAGTTCACCGAAGAACCAGTAGCCCAGCAGCAGCGCCCAGAGCAGCGACGTATAATCGAAAGGCGCGATCACCGACGCCGCCGCGTGACGGTAGCTTTCCGTCAGGAAGATATGAGCAACGCCGCCAAGAATACCGGTGGCGACGAGCGCCATCAGTTCCTCGCGGTTCGGCGTGTGCCAGGCGAAGGGCAGCGTCGCGGCGCCGACCAGCGCGCAGGACAGCGAAAAGTAGAACACGATCGACGACGTCGATTCGCTCTGCGTCAGGCGGCGCGTCTGGATGACGGCACCGGCGTTGCAGAATGCCGATATGACCGCGAAGATCGAGCCCAGCGCCGCGGCGGCACCCACGCCCACGGCGGCGTAGCGGGCCGGATCGAAATTCGGAATCAGCATCACAATCACGCCGACGAAGCCCACCGCGACCGCAGTCCAGCGGAAGATGCGCACGCGCTCTTTCAGGATGATGGCGGCCAGCGCCACGGTGATCAGCGGCGAGCCGAACTGAATGGCCGTAGCATCGGCCAGCGGCAGCCGCGCCAGCGCCGCGAAATTCGAGAACATACCGCAGACGCTCACGGACCCGCGCAGCAGGTGGCCGAAGATGCGGTTCGTGCGCACCGCCGTCATGAGCTCGCCGCGGAAGGCGTAAATCAGCAACACGGGGGGAATGGCGCAAGCGGAGCGGAAAAACACCACCTGTCCCACCGGCACGGTGTCGCCCAGTTGCCGGACCAGGGCCGACATGGCGGCGAACATCAAGGCCGAGAGAATCTTGAAGCCAATGGCTTTGAGGAGTTGGGGCGACGGCTCATGCATGGAGAATCCCTCCATAGCCCTCGCCGCCAGCCTTGTCGCCCTCTTTGCGCGGGCCGGACAGAATTGGCGCTACTTTTTCGCGGGCCGCAGCGGTCCGGCGACTGCCGGCAGGGACTTGATATAGGCCGCCATCGCGGTCCGGTCGGCATCGCTAAGCTGCGCCGTATTCCGGATTACGGCGGTCATGCTGCCGCCGGCCGAATCGAACTCGGGCGTCATGCCGGATTTCAGGAATTCGGCGATATCGCCGGCCGACCAAGAGGCAAGGCCTTGCTGGGTGATATTCGGCACCCAGCCCTGTCCTTCCGGACTAGGTCCGCCGGCGAAACGCTGGCGATCCAGAATGCCGCCAAGCGCATTGCGCGGCGAATGGCATTCGGCGCAATGGCCCGGACCATTCACGAGATAAGCGCCGCGGTTCCATTGAGCGTCCCGGGACGCGGCCGGCGTGTATTGCCCGCCGTTGAGGAACAGAAGTTTCCAGCCTCCGAGGACCGCCCTGATGTTGAACGGGAACGGCAAGTCGTGGTCGCGCGCCTTGCCCTTCACCGGTGGCAAAGTCTTGATATAGGCGAACATGTCGAGCAGATCGCCAGCCGTCATGCGCCGATAGGAGGTGTAGGGAAACGAAGGATAGAGATGCTCGCCCTCGGGTGAGATTCCCCCGCGCATGGCGGTGACAAACTGCGCTGGCGTCCAGCGGCCGATGCCGTCATCCGGATCGGGCGAGATATTGGGTGTGTAGAACGTGCCGAAGGGCGAGGCCAATGCCACGCCACCGCCGAGCCGGGTCCGGTCTTCCTTGCTGTCGGTGTGACAGGAGACGCAGCCGCCAATGTCGAACATCGTCTTGCCGTTGGCCAAGTCGACCTTATGATCGGGCGGTGTCGATTCCATGTGCTCGTTGCTGCGCGATTTGGTCAGGAACCAAAGCGCCGCCGCTACGATGATTCCGAGAACGAGGATCGATACGGTCAGCTTGCGGGCCATCTCTCGCGCTTTCTCCATTCGGACTGCGCAATCAGTCTATCCGCCCGCGCGCCGAACGAAAGGGCGGCGCGCCCACGGCACACCGCCCTTGACGAACTTCATCTCGCTGCAGCGATCAAAAGAAAGTCATCAGCTCTTCTTGACCCGGTAAGCCTCGTGACAGCCGCCGCAGTTGCGGGAGACATTGGCCACGGCTTCCTTGAGCGAATCGAGGTCCTTGACCGAGGCCTCGGCGGCCTTGGCGTCGGCGTCGAACTTGGTGAAGCGCGCCTTGAAGTCGTCCATCTTTTCCCAGATCGCCGGGGCGGCGGTGGTCTCGCCGCCGGACTTCGAGTTCTCCGGGAACAGCGCCGGCATCCTGGATGCGATGTTCTGATAGGTCTTGAACGAAGCCTGAGCGGTCGCGAGATCGAATGGCGTCTCGCCCTTGGTCATCTTGACCACCGCGGCGGTGGCCTGGCCCGATTCCTTCATCAGCGCCTTGCGGGCGGCGATCGGGTCCTGCTGGGCAACGACCGCAGTTGCGGCAATGGAAACGACAGCGACGGCGGCGGCCGCGCAGAACGTCGAGAACTTCATCAAATCCCCCTCCTGGATGGGCTGGCTAAGCTTCGCACGCTTCGGTTGCGCCGAACGCGCGGGTGACACGCGATCTGGCTAACCCGGATTGGCTAAATATATTCCGGCGAAACTGGGCACATTCACCCCGCCATGCCATCACGAAGGCGTGAGGACCGGGCGGCGCTACGCCGCACGCGCTTTCGCCCGGTTAATCAGCGTCCATACCTTCAGGGGCGTTGCCGGCATGTCGATGTGGCGGATGCCGTAAGCGCGGTCCAGCGCGTCGATGACAGCGTTGATCACGGCCGGGCACGAGCCGATGGCCCCGGCTTCGCCCGCCCCCTTCACGCCCAGCGGGTTGGTTTTGCACGGCATGTTGCGCGTTTCGAAAACGAAGGACGGCGCATCGGAGGCCCGCGGCATGGCGTAGTCCATGAAGCTGGCGCTGAGGAGCTGGCCGGACTCCGGATCGTAAACGGTATCCTCCATCAGCGCCTGGCCGATGCCCTGCACCAGGCCGCCGTGGACCTGACCCGCCAGCAAAAGCGGATTGAGCGTGGCGCCGAAATCATCGACCACGACATAGGCGACAATCTCGGATTTGCCGGTCTCGGGATCGATCTCGACCTCGGCAATATGGGCGCCGTTCGGATAGGTCGGGCTGTCGGTGCTGAAGTCGCGGCTTGCCGTGAGCTTGTCCGGCGTCGCCTTCGGATGGCCGGCGAGGTCGGCGAAACTGATGACGCGGTCGGTGCCCGCCACGCGGACGGCGCCGTCGGCAATCTCCATATCGCCGGCCGAGGCTTCGAGCGCATCCGCTGCAAGTTCCTTGAGCTGATCGGCCAAGGTCCGGGAGGCGCGATCCACCGACACGCCGCCGACGGGAATCGAGCTGGAGCCGCCGGTGCCGGCGCCGGTGGCGATCCTGTCGGTGTCGCCCTGCACGACGCGCACGCGATCCGGCGGCAGATCGAGCCGCTCGGCGACGAGCTGCGCATAGGAGGTGTGGTGGCCCTGCCCGGTCGATTGCGAGCCGATCAGCACCGTGACGCCGCCGTCGCTGTCGAGCGTCACCTGTGCCGTCTCCGGGCCGTTCGAGCCGCAAGCCTCGATATAGGTGGCGACGCCGATGCCGCGCAATTTGCCGGCGCGCTTCGCCAGTTTGGCGCGCTTGTCGAAGCCCTTCCAGTCGATGAGCTCCTGCGCGTGCTTGAGCGCGCCGGCGAAGTCGCCGGAGTCGTAAACCTTGCCGGTCGGCGTCCTGTACGGAAGCTGCGACGGCTTGATCAGGTTCTTGCGCCGCAGCGCATCCGGCGCGACGCCGATTTCGCGCGCGGTGTTATCGACCGCGCGCTCGATCAGATAGGAGGCCTCGGGACGGCCGGCGCCACGATAGGCATCGACCGGCACGGTGTTGGTATAGGCCGCGCGCAGGCGAATGAAGGCCGCGGGAATGTCGTAGACGCCGGTCGCCATGCCCACGCCGAGCCACGGGATATAAGGCGCGTAGCACGACAGATAGGCGCCCATGTCGGCGACGATGTCGATGTCGAGCGCCAGGAACTTGTTGTTCTCGTCGAGCGCGATCGTCGCGGTCGAGATGTTGTCGCGGCCGTGGCTGTCGCCGAGGAAGTGCTCGGAGCGGTCGCAAATCCATTTCACCGGCTTGCGCAGCTTCTCGGCCGCGACCGCGGCGAGCGCGTATTCGCGATAGGGAAACAGCTTGGTGCCGAAGCCGCCGCCGACATCCGGCGTGATGACGCGCATCTTGTCGAGCGGCTTCTTGAGCACCTCGCCGCAGATGATGTCGCGGATGATGTGGCTGCCCTGGCTGCCGAGCGTCAGCGTATAGCGCTCGCCGTCGTATTCGGCGACCACGCCGCGCGTATCCATGTAGTTGGTAACGAGGCGCTGGTTGACGATGGTGGTCTTGACCGTGCGCGCCGCCCTGGCGAAAGCGGCTTTGGTCGCGGCCTCGTCGCCGTCGCTGGTTTCGAAGGACAGGTTCGGCCGGTCCGGCCAGACCTGCGGCGCGCCTTTCTTCAGCGCTTCGATCGCACCGATGACATGCGGCAACGGCTGCCAGTCGATGACGATGGCGTCGGCGGCGTCTTTCACCTGATCGAGCGTATCGGCGACGACGAAGGCGACCGCGTCGCCGACATGGCGCACGACGCCGCGCGCCAGCACCGGATAGAACGGCACGTCGATGGCGACGCCTTCGAGCACACCCGGCGTCGGCATCGGCCCGAGGTCGGCGATGTCGTCGCCGGTGAGGACGAGACGCACGCCTTTGATCGCCTTGGCGGCGGCAAGGTCGGTGATCCTGAAATTGGCGTGGGCGTGCGGCGAGCGCAGCACCACGGCATGCAGCGTGCCGGCAGGCGTGACGTCGCCGACATAGCGGCCGGCGCCGCGCAGCAGCGCGTCGTCTTCCTTGCGGGTGAGTGGCTGACCGAAACCGAACTTCATCATCGCCATCTCACTTTCCTTCTCGTCCTGGCCGGCCGCCTACTCCGCCGGCTGCGGATGCGCCGTATCCTTGCGCCGCGAGGTCTTCTCCGCGATCCAGCGCGAGATCACGTAGAACGCCGGCGTGAAGATCAGGCCGAACACGGTGACCCCGATCATGCCGGAAAACACCGCCGTGCCAAGGGCCTGCCGAAGTTCCGCACCGGCGCCCACGGCCCATACCAGCGGCGCGACGCCGAAGATGAAGGCAAGCGAGGTCATGATGATCGGGCGCAGGCGAAGCTGCGCCGCCTCGACCGCGGCGTCGAAGCGGTTGCGGCCCTGGTCCTCGAGCTGCTTGGCGAATTCCACGATCAGAATCGCGTTCTTGGCGGCGAGCGCGATCAGCACGACGAAGCCGACCTGCGTGAGAATGTTGTTGTCCTGCCCGCGCAGCACGACGCCGACGATGGCCGCCACCAGACACATCGGCACAATGAGGATGACCGCGAGCGGCAGCGTCAGACTCTCGTACTGCGCCGCCAGCACGAGGAAGACGAAGGTCACGCCGAGCAGGAAGGCGAACATCGCGGTATTGCCGGCGCGGATCTGCTGATAGGCGAGCGTGGTCCATTCATAGGCGAAGCCGGCCGGCAAGGTTTCCGCGGCGAGCTTCTGCATGATCTCGATCGCCTGGCCCTGGCTGTAGCCCGGCGCCGGCGCGCCATCGAGTTCGGCGGCGGGATAGAGATTGTAGCGCGGCAGCCGGTACGGGCCGAAGATGTCGCTCACCGTCGTGAACGATCCGAGCGGCACGGTCTGGCCTTGCGTGTTGCGCACGCGCAGCGCCAATACGTCCTTGGCCTCGAGGCGGTTCTCCGCATTGGCCTGGGCCTGCACGCGGAAGGTCCGGCCGAACAGATTGAAGTCGTTGACATAGGCCGAGCCGACATAGACCTGCAGCGCCTGGAACACGTCGGAGAGGTTCACCCCGAGCAACTGCGCCTTGACGCGGTCGATGTCGAGATAGAGCTGCGGCGTCTGCGTTTCGAACAGCGAATAGACCTGCTGAAGGCCCGGCGTCTGCGCCGCGCGGCCCATCATCGCATAGACCGCGCCCTGCAGCGCGGCCGGCCCGGCGCCGTTACGGTCCTCGACCATCATGCGGAAGCCGGCGGCGTTGCCGACGCCGGACACCGGCGGCGGCTGCACCACGATCATCTGCGCTTCCTGCAGCGCGCCGAGCTTCTGGAACAGCGCTCCCTGGATCGCCGCCGTGGATTGCGCGGGATCCTTGGCGCGCTCCTCGAAGGAATTGAGCACGACGAACATGGCGCCGGCGTTCGGCGCGTTGGTGAAGGTCGCGCCCGAGAAGCCGACGATGACGACGGCGTTGGCGACGCCGGGCGTGCTCAGAATGATGTCGGTCGCCTTGCGCATGACCGCGTCGGTTCGCCCGAGCGAGGCGCCCGGCGGCAACTGCGCGGCCACGATCAGGATGCCGCGGTCGATCTGCGGAATGAAGCCCTGCGGCGTCTTGCGGAATTCGTTGAGGCCGAAGCCGAGAATGACCGCATAGGCAACCAGCATCAGCACGGCGAAACGGACGATGCGCCTGGCCATGGCGCTGTAGCCCCGCGCCAGCCCGTCGAAGGCGCGATTGAAAAGCCGGAAGAACCCGTGAAGCGGCTTCTCGAACCAGCGCTCCTGGTGAGCTTCCTTGTGCGGCCGCAACAGCAGCGCGCACATCGCCGGCGACAGCGTGAGCGAACAGATCAGCGAGATGACCGTGGCGCTGGTAATCGTCAGCGCGAACTGGCGGTAGAACTGCCCGGAAATGCCGGTGATGAACACGGTCGGAACGAACACCGCGCACAACACCAGCGCGATCGAGATCAGCGCGGTCCCGACCTCGTCCATGGTCTTGTACGAGGCATCGCGCGGCGACAATCCCTCGGCGATATTGCGCTCGACGTTTTCGACCACGACGATGGCGTCGTCGACGACGATGCCGATGGCCAGCACCAGACCGAACAGTGACAGATTGTTCAGCGAGAAGCCGAACAGGCTCATCATGAAGAACGTGCCGATCAGCGAAATCGGAATCGCCAGCAGCGGAATGGCCGCCGCGCGCCAGGTCTGCAGGAACAGCACGACGACGAGCACGACGAGAACGACGGCCTCGAAGATCGTCGCGATGACGGCGCTGACCGACTCTTGAATGAACTGCGTCGGGTTATAGAAGATGCCGTAGTCGACGCCGCTCGGGAACGTCCGCGACATCTCCTGCATCGCCTTGGCGATGCCGTCGCCTGTTGTCAGCGCGTTCGAGCCGGGACGCTGGAACACCGCCAAAGCTACAGATTCGTCGCGGCCGAGATAGGAGTTCGACGAGTAGTCCTGCGCGATCAGCTCGACGCGCGCCACGTCCTTGACACGCACCACGGCATTGCCGGTCTGCTTGACGACGATGTTGCCGAATTCCTCCGGCGACGACAGGCGGCCGAGCGTTCGCACCGCAATCTGAAACGCCAGTTGTTGCGGCACCGGCGGCTGATTGAGCACGCCCGAAGCCACCTGGATGTTCTGCTGCTGCAAGGAGGACGTGACGTCGCCGGCCGTCAGATTGAGCGATTGCATGCGGTCCGGGTCGAGCCAAACCTGCATCGCATAGTCGCGGCTGCCGAACACGCTGATCGAGCCGACGCCGTCGACGCGCGTCAGGGCGTCCTTGATTTGAAGGTTTGCGTAGTTCGAGATGTAGAGCGCGTCCCGCGACTTGTCCTTGGAGAACAGGTTCACGACCATCAGAATGTCGGGCGAGCTCTTCTGCACCGTCACGCCGATCTGCTGAACCTGCGCCGGCAAACGCGGCGCCGCGATCGAGACGCGGTTCTGCACCTGCACCTGTGCGATATCGAGATTGGTGCCGATATCGAAGGTCACGGCGATCGAGAAACGGCCGTCGGCGGCCGAATTCGACGAGATGTAGAGCATGCCCTCGACGCCGTTGATCTGCTGCTCAATCGGCGCGACCACGGTTTCGGCGACGATCTCGGCGCTGGCGCCGGGAAACTGGCCATTGATGTTGATCGATGGCGGCGCGATCTCGGGATACTGCGCGACCGGCAGCCGCTGATAGGCCACGGCGCCGAGAATGATGATCACGATCGCGATCACCGAGGCGAAGATCGGCCGGTCGATGAAGAAGTGCGAAAGTTTCATGATGTGGCGCTACTTCTGCGGCGCGGGCGCTGGCTGGCCGCCTTGACCCGGCTTGGCGCCGTCAGCGCCCTGAGCTTGCGGCGTCACCGCCTGGCCCGGGCGCACGCGGGCGATGCCATTGACGATGATCTTGTCGTCCGGGCCGACGCCCTCCTTGACCACGCGCAAGGTGCGATCGACGAGTTGACCCAAGGTCACGTATTTCTGCGTCGCCTTGTTGTCGGAGCCGACGACCAGCACATATTTGCGGACCTGCTCGGTCCCGATCGCCGCGTCGGGAATCAGCAGCCCCTCATAGGGCGCCGACGCCGGCACGCGGACACGGCCGAACATGCCCGGCGTGAAGACATTGTCCTTGTTGTCGAACACGGCGCGGCCGCGGATGGTGCCGCTGGTGCGCTCGATGACGTTGTCGACGAAATCGATGCGGCCATTGTGCACGAAGTCCTTCTCGTCGATGAGCTTGAGCCCGACGGGGACGCTGGCGCCGCGGCTGGCGACATCATTGCCCTTGCCCGCATTGCGCTCGTAGCGAAGGTAGGAGGCTTCGTCGAAGGTAAACTCAAAATAGATCGGGTCCGTGGACACGATGGTGGCGAGCAAGGTCGTCGTACCGCCGGTGCCGCCGGTCACGAGATTGCCGGGCGTGACACGGCGATCGCCGATGCGGCCCGCGACCGGCGCACGCAACTCGGTGAAGTTGAGATCGAGCTCCGACGTGCGCAACGCGGCCTCGGCGCCGGCGACGGCGGCGCGGGCGTTGCGGAAAGCCTGGGCGCGCTGCTCGAAGGTCTGATCGGTGATGGTCTTTTCCTTCACCAACTGCTGACCGCGGGTGTAATCTGCCTCCGTGAAGGCGACGTTGGATTGCGCGGCGGTGAGCGTGGCCCGCGCCTGCGCGGCGGCGTTCTCGAAAGGACGGCGATCGATGGTGAAAAGGAGATCGCCTTCCTTGACCAGTTGGCCATCCTTGAAATGGACGGATTCGAGATAGCCCGACACGCGCGCGCGAACTTCCACGCTGTTTACCGCGACAAACCGGCCGACATACTCGTCGTAGTCGGTGACCTGACGCTTGACCGGTGGCGCTACGGTGACCTGCGGCGGCGGCGGTGCGGCGGGCTTCTGCGTCGAACTGTCGCCGCAGCTTGCCACCAGGACAGCCAATGCGGTCGCCAGGATGGCTCGGCCACGGTAGCCGATCACGGAGTGAGTAGCGGCGGGGAGAGTTGTGTGCATATCGGTCCACGGCCAGCAATCAGTCGGTCTGGTGACATAGCTGCACCGCAACACGATGTCCACCGTGGTCAATCCGACACGACGAGCGCGAAATACAGCCCGAAACTTGCGGTTTAGAGAATTTCGCGCGCCTATCGGCCGGCGCCGCGGAAGGCCTTGAACCAGGCGCGGCCGAACATCGCAAAAATTATCGCGGCGTAAAGCAGGCCAACGCACGCACCGAGCACGGCCAAAGTGAGCAGTGCCGGCACCGGCCAGCCTTGAAACAGCCGCTCGACGGGTGCGGCGGCAAACCACAGGACCCCGGTCATTGCCGTGCCCGCGACAGCGAATTTCATGATCGAGTTCCGCAAGCGCCCATCGACGCGCGCGTGATCGGCGCGGTGCGCCAGCCACACCACCAGCAGGAGATTGATCCAGGCGCCGATCGCCGTCGCCAGCGCAAGCCCGACCTGTGCCAACGGCCCCATGAGCAAGACCTTGAAACCGATATTGACCGCTGCCGCGGTCAGCGACGCGACCACCGGGGTCTTCGTGTCGCCGCGCGCGAAGAACGTCGCAACCGCGCTGCGGATGAGCAGGAACGGCAACAGGCCGACCGAATAGGCCGCGAGTGTGGCGCCGGCCGCGGCCGCATCGGCCGCGGTAAAGGCACCGCGAACAAACAACGCGCGCATGATCAGATCGGGTATGGCGATGAAAGCGGCAAGGCACGGCATCGCCAGCAGCAGCGTGAATTCGAAGGCGCGGTTCTGCGCATGGGCCGCGCCGGCGTCGTCGCCGGCGGCCAGGCGCCGCGACATTTCCGGCAGCACCACCGTGCCGATGGCGATGCCGATGACGCCGATGGGCAACTGATTGAGCCGGTCGGCATAATACAGCGCCGAGATCGCGCCCGCGGCGAGAAAGCTGGCGATGATGGTGTCGGCGAACAGCGCGAGCTGCACGCCGGCAGAGCCCACGGTCGCAGGCGCCAGCGCGCGGAAGAATTGTTTGATGTCGGCGTCCCAGCGCGGACGTTTCAGCCGCGCCAGCACACCTTGCCGGAAGGCGTCGCCCCCGACCAGCAAAGCCTGCAGCACGCCGGAAATCGCAACGCCCCAGGCCGCGGCATGGCCGGGCGTCGGGAAATAGACAGCCAGCAGCAGCGCCACGATCAGCGACAGGTTGAGCAGGATCGGCGCGGCGGCCGCGGCGGCAAAGCGCTGCAGCGCGTTGAGAATGCCGCCATACAGCGTCACCAGCGTGATCAGCAGCAAGTACGGAAAGGTGATGCGCGTGAGATCGACCGCCAACCCGTAGCGCATCGGCTCGTCGCGGAAGCCCGGCGCGAGAAGATCGATGGCCTGCGGCGTGAACAGCAGCGCCAGCGCCAGCAGCACGATTTGCGACGCCAGCAGGATGGTGAAGATATGATCGGCAAAACGCGCCGCGCGCTCCGCCCCGCCCTGCTCGCGCACCCGGGCATAGGCCGGCACGAAGGCGGCATTGAAGGCGCCCTCGGCGAAGATAGCGCGGAAATGATTGGGCAGGCGGAAGGCAACGAAGAAGGCGTCGGCCACCGGGCCGGCGCCGAGCACCGCCGCCATGATGATGTCGCGGATGAAGCCCGTGACGCGCGACAGGAGCGTGTAGCCGCCGACCGTGAGAAACGACTTGATCATCGGCTGACAGAGGTCCGTGCGGCGCTCAAGGTCGGCTGGCGGGAGCCGGCCGAATCCGGCGCCCAGCTTAGGCCGCCTGAAGGCAAAGCCAAACTCGGCCGGGGCTGCGGCCGAATCAAGGCGCGGCCGGTGCTCAGCCGGCCTTCAGGGCCCGCCGCACCGAATCGATAATGCGATCCTGCGTCGGCTCGTCCAGGTAGGCGTGCATCGGCAGGCTGATCACTTCCTGCGCCAGCGCCTCGCTGACGGCGACGCCGCCTTTGCCGACCGGATACTGCTTGTAGGCCTGCTGGCGGTGCAGCGGGATCGGATAATAGATCGCGGTCGGAACACCGTCGGCCTTGAGCGCTGCGGCAAAGGCGTCGCGCTTTCCGGGCTTCAAACGGATCGTGTACTGCGCCCACACCGACGACATGCCCGCCGGCACGACGGGCACGGTGACGACGTCGCGCAAGGCGTCGTTATAGCGGCGGGCGATGCGGTCGCGGGCTTCGATTTCGTCCGGGAATATCCTGAGTTTTTCGATCAGCACCGCAGCCTGAACGGTGTCGAGGCGCGAGGTCAGGCCAAGGCGGACATTGTCGTAACGGTCGCCTCCCATGCCATGAACGCGAATGCTGCGCATCAGATCGGCAAGGGTGTCGTCGTCGGTGAGCACCGCGCCGCCGTCGCCGTAGCAACCGAGGGGCTTCGCCGGAAAGAAGCTGGTCGCGGTGACGTGACCGAAAGAGCCAATGCGGCGATTGTTATAGGTGGCGCCGAAGCCTTGCGCGGCATCGTCGATGATAAACAGGTCATGCGCCTTGGCAGCGGCGGCGATCGGCCCATGCTCGGCGGCCTGGCCGAACAGATCGACCGGGATGACGCCCTTCGGCTTGAGCCCGAGTTCGCGCGCGGTTTCCACCGCGCCGGCGATGTGACCCGGATTCATGTTGAAGGTTACGGGATCGACATCGACGTAGACCGGCGTCGCGCCGACCAGCGCGACGACTTCGGCGGTCGCGCAGAAGGTGAAGGACGGGCATATGACCGCATCGCCCGGGCCGATGCCCATGGCGCGCAGCGGCAGCACCAGCGCGTCCGTGCCGCTGGCGCAAGACACCGCGTGTTTCACGCCGGCGAAGGCCGCGAGCTGTGCCTCGAATTCGCGCACTTCCGGCCCGAGGATGAACTGGGCGCTGTTCACCACCTTCATCACGGCATTGTCGATCGCGCTGCCGAGCCGACGCCGCTGCGCGGCGAGGTCGATGAAAGGAATGGTCGGCAGTTCGGTGCGTACGTTCATGAAGCGAGACCGGCTGTTGTCGATTAAACGGCGACGCTGACGCGACGCGCGGCTGGCGGCTGATGGCTGCTGGTTTCGAGGCACTGGATGGCGACCTCGAGGCTGGCGACGCCCTGCTCGCCCGTCACCGCGGGCGAAGCGCCGGTGCTGATTGCCTGCAGGAAGGCCAACAGTTCGGAACGCAGCGGCTCGGCATGGCCGACCGACAAGTGACGCATCGAATAACTGCCGTCGGGCTGGAAGCCGAAGCACTCGGTAACCTGCCGTGTCAGCAGATCGCCCATCACATATTTGCGGCGCGTCGCGACGGTGACGTTACGCGCCTTGAACGGCGTCAGCCAGTTGGTGTTGATGTGCGCCAGCACGCCGGAAGCGGTGCGGAACTGCAGCAGCGCGATATCCTCGCGCTCGGCGACCGCGCTCGCAAGCTGCGGCTGGACTTCGATGATGTCGGAATCCGTGAACCAGCGGATCAGATCGATGTCGTGCACGGCAAGATCGATGACGACGCCGACATTCGACATGCGCGGCGGGAACGGGCCGACGCGGGTGATGGCGATGGAGAGAATATCCTCGCCGCGGATGGCGTCCTTGATGGCTTCGACCGCAGGATTGAAGCGCTCGACATGGCCGACCATCAGCGTCACGCCTTTGGCTCGCGCAGCGTCGATGATCTCGCGGCCCTCTTCCACCGTCGAAGCGATCGGCTTCTCGACCAGCACATGAACGCCGCGCGCGATCGCCGCCAGCGCCACCTCGCGATGCAGATGCGTCGGCGCCGCGATGGTAATGGCATCGACGCCGAGGCCGAGCAGGCCGTGAATGTCGGGCACGGCGGCGCAATTCAGCGTGCGCGCCACGAAATCGGCCTGCTTGGCATCCGGATCCGCGACACCGGTCAGTTCCGCGCCCGGCAGCCCCGCGAGAACGCGCGCGTGGTTGCTGCCCATGACGCCGACGCCGACCACGCCAATGCGCAGCGGCCGCGATGCGATTGTGGATGCTTGTGTCATCGCCGAAAGCCGATCCCCAGCCTGAACCATTGAACCCCGCGTCCCCCTAGCACGCTGGCCATAGGCTGGCGACCGCACCTGTGAAATGCGGCGAACACGTTTTGATTCAAGTCGTTACAGGGGAATACCGCGTCTATTCGGCAGCGCGGCTGGCCGGCACCGTCATCTTGAGACCCGCCGCTAATGCATCCTCGCGGAACGCCTGCACCGCGCCGAGCGACAACTCGGCCGGCGTTTTGGTGCCAAGCGACGGCAGCTTCTTGAGCACGTCGGCCGGCGCCGTGATGATGTGGCAGCCCATGTCGTCGGCCTCGACGACATTGTAGGGCTCGCGCGTCGAGGCCCAGATGATCTCGATGGTCTTGGTGGCGCGCGCCCGCGCGACCGCGTCCTGCATGATCGGCCGGTAGTCATAGCCGAAATCGGCCAGCCGGCCGGCGAATACCGATACGCAGGACGGCGCGCCGCCGTCGAGCGCCTCGACCGCGCGCACCACCTGCTCCTGCGTGAAGATCGCGGTGAAGTTGATCTTGACGCCGTCACGCGACAGCGTGCGCACGGCGTCGTAAAGCGTTTCGCCGCGCGTCGTCGTCACCGGCAGCTTGACGTAAACGTTCTTGCCCCAGGTGGCGATGGCGCGGCCCTGCGCCACCATTTCCGCAATGTCGTCGGAGAAAACCTCGAACGAGATATGACGATCCGGCACCGCGGCCACCACGTCGCGGCCATAGGCCTCGTAATCGCTGACGCCGGCCTTCTTGAGCAGCGACGGATTGGTGGTGAAGCCCGCGATCCATGGCTGCTTCGCCATCTCGACGATCTGCGCCTTGTCGGCGCCATCGGTGAACAGCTTGATTTTGAGATCGGCGAGTTTCTTGACGGTCATGGCGTTCCGGATGTCCCTGGATGGGGTATTGTATGGGAAAACGCCGATCTGTCCAAATCGCAGCGCCCCCTTGGAACCGTCTATTTGAGCCCGTGATAGGCACGGTACCAGTCGACGAAGCGCGCAATGCCGTCGGCAATCGGCGTCGACGGCTTGAAACCGACCTCCCTCATCAGGGCATCGACGTCGGCATAGGTTGCCGGCACGTCGCCCGGCTGAATCGGCTCCAGTTCACGGACCGCTTTCTGGCCTATCGACTTTTCGAGCAATTCAACGACGTCCAGCAGATCGACCGGATTGTTGTTGCCGATATTGTAGACCCGCCACGGCGCGCTGCTCGAGCCCGGATCGGGCTTGTCGCCGGACCAGTCCGGATTGCCGGCCGCCGGCCGCCCTACCAGGCGCACGATCGACTCGACCACGTCATCGACATAGGTGAAGTCGCGCCGCATCTTGCCGTGATTGAACAGCTTGATCGGTTTGCCCTCGAGAATGGCCGAGGCGAAAATCCACATCGCCATATCCGGCCTGCCCCACGGCCCGTACACGGTGAAGAAACGCAGACCGGTCGTCGGCAGCTTGAACAGATGTGAGTAGGAATGCGCCATCAGCTCGTTGGCCTTCTTCGAGGCGCCATAGAGGCTGAGCGGATGATCGACGTTGTCGTGGACCGAGAACGGCATATGCGTGTTGCCGCCATAGACCGACGATGACGAAGCGTAGAGCAGATGCTCGCAGCCGTTGTGGCGGCAGCCTTCCAGGACGTTGACGAAGCCGATCAGATTGGAATCGACGTAAGCGTGCGGGTCGGTCAGCGAGTAGCGCACGCCGGCCTGGGCGGCGAGATGCACGACATGCGGAAACCTGTGCTGCGCGAACAGATCCGAAGTCGCCTGACGATCGGCCAGATCGAGCTTGATGAACGAGAAGCCGTTGTGCTTGCCGAGTTCGGCAAGCCGCGCCTCTTTGAGCTTCACATCGTAATACGGCGTCAGGTTATCGACGCCGATCACGACCCGGCCTTCCTTCAGTAGCGCGGTCGCGACATGAAAGCCGATGAAGCCGGCGGCCCCGGTTACGAGGATGGGTTGCGAATCCGGTTGATGGTGCGGTGCCGCCACAGATCGATCCTTTCAGCGCCCGCGAGAGGGTACTACAGCCCGTCCCAGCGGCGACGCCACGCCTCGTACATCAGAATCGGCCACATGGCATAGGCCCAGTTGCGGCGGCCCGACAAATGCGACCGCCACAGGGCCTGGACCGGAACCGGATCGACGAGCCCGCCGCCGAAACGCGACGGCGCCAGCAAATCCTCGGCCCACGGCCGCAGCGGGCCGCGCAGCCAATCGGCCAGCGGAATGGCGAAACCCATTTTCGGCCGCTCCACCAGCGCCCGCGGCACGTATCGATCGAGTACCCGGCGCAGCAGCCATTTGGTGTCGCCGCCGCGCAGCCGCATCGCGCGCGGCAGCCGCCATGCGAACTCGGCGACCCGGTGATCGAGCAGCGGCGGCCGCACTTCGAGCGACACCGCCATTGAGGCGCGATCGACCTTGTGAAGGATATCGTCCGGCAGGAACGTCAGTTGATCGCACAATTGCAGACGTTCGACCGAACGGTCCTGGGCCGACGGCGGCAGGCCTGGCGTGGCGGAATCGTGCTCCGGCATGCCAAACATGAGCTCAGACGGATCGCGGTTCTGACTGACCAGAACCCGATAAGCCGCCTCGTCGTCGAGCGGCAACACCGCGGCCAGCTTCTTGAGCTTGTCAACCGGCTGCCGCGGCCGCAACCGCACCGGCAGCAGCGACACGCCGGCCTCGATCACACCATCCGGCATAGCGCCGAGCGCTGTGGCGGCTACCTGGCGCAGGACGCGCGGCGCGCGCGACAGGTGCCCGGCAAGTCCCTGCCCCAGATTGTAGCGATTGTACCCGGCGAACAGTTCATCTCCGCCGTCGCCGGTCAACGCCACGGTGACATGTCGGCGCGTCAGCTTCGAGATCAGGTACGTCGGAATCTGCGAGGAGTCGGCGAAAGGCTCATCATACATATCGGCGAGCAACGGAACGACATCGAGCGCGTCTTGTCCTGTCACCATCAGATCGTGGTGATCCGTTTTGAGGTGCTCGGCCACGGCCCGAGCGTAAATCGATTCATCGAATCCCGCGTCGGAAAAGCCGATCGAAAACGTCCGCACCGGCCCGCGGCCCGCGGCAATCATCAGTGCGACGACCGTCGATGAATCGATGCCGCCCGAGAGAAAGGCGCCGAGCGGCACGTCCGCCATCATCTGCCCGGCGACGGCGTCGGCGAGCAGATCGTGCAGCACCGCCGTGGCATCGTCGTCCGAGCCCTTGAACTCATCCGCAAGCCCCGCCACCGCGACATCGCGCAGAGACCAGTAAATGCGGCGGACGACCTTGGCGTCGGCTCCGATGGAGACGATCTCGCCCGGCATCACCTTGGAAACGCCGCGGTAGATCGAGTGCGGCGCCGGCACATAACCGAAGCGCAGGAAGCTCGCCACCGATTGCGGATCGGTCTCGAGCCGCACGCCGCCGGCGCGCAGCGCCTTCAGTTCGGAGGCGAAGGCGACACCGCCTTCGTCATTCGAGAAATAAATCGGCTTGATGCCGAGCCGGTCGCGAATGAGATGCAGCGTTCGGGTCGAGCGATCCCAAAGCGCGATGGCGAACATGCCATTGAGGTCGGCAAGCGTTCGCTCGATGCCGCGTCTGGCGACCGACTCCAGGATCACTTCAGTATCCGACGTGCCGCGGAAGGCGAAGCCGGACAATTCCGCACAACGCGCGATGGCGTCGCGATTGTAGACTTCGCCATTATAGGAAATCACCCAGCGCCCGTCGGCCGAGATCATCGGCTGGGCGCCGCTCGGCGTCAGGTCGACGATGGCGAGGCGCCGGTGCGCCAGCCCCAGCGCGGCCTCCGCGTCGCACCAGGTCGCCCAGCTATCGGGACCGCGATAGGCGATGGCGTCGGACATCGCCCGCGCGCGCCGTTCCAGCGCCGCAGGATGACCCGGCCTCGCCCGATCGTAAAAGCCGGCAATGCCGCACATGAAGGCGTCGTCCCGCCAGACCACCAAGGGTCCAGTGCCTGCCGCATCCGCGGCGCGGCGTCAACGGCCGCCGCCGCCTGTTGTCAGTGGAGACGGCGCGCCGCGGCACCCGGGCCGATTTCAATCTTCCGCCCGATGCTCTATTGCTTCGCCCTGTTCAAAGCAGCGAGAAAAAATCCGGCCCGTTGATGGCGCAATCGATCCTCTATCTGGTCTCCGAAGACTGGTATTTCGTCTCCCACCGCCTGCCGATGGCACGCGCGGCGAAGGCGGCCGGCTTCGATGTCCATGTCGCGACAAGGGTCGCGCGCGAGGGCGAGCGCATCCGCGCCGAAGGCTTTACCCTCCATCCGGTGGCCTGGCGACGCGGCAGCCTCAATCCCCTGACCTTGCTCACCACCATCCGGAAGGTCCGCGCGCTGTATCGCCGCCTCAAGCCCGACCTGGTGCACCACGTCGCTTTGGTGCCGTCCGTCCTCGGCTCGATCGCCGCACTCGGCCTGCCGATGGCCAGGCTCAACGCCTTCGCCGGGCTCGGCTTTGCCTTCACCTCGAACACCGCCAAGGCGGGCGCCATCCGCGCGGTCGCGGCGCCGCTGATGCGCTGGCTGCTCAACCGGCCGGCCACCGCCGTGCTGGTCCAGAACCCCGACGACCGCCAAGCCGTACTTGCTCTCGGCGTCCCCGCCGACCGCATTGCGCTCATTCCCGGCTCCGGCATCGACGTCGATGAACTGAGGCCCCTGCCCGAGCCCGATGGAATGTTCACGGTCGGCTTTGTCGGCCGCCTGCTCGACGACAAGGGCGTGCGGCCGCTGGTGCGCGCCCATGAGATGCTCGCCGAACGCGGCCTCGCCGTCCGCCTGCTGCTGGCCGGCACGCCCGACCCGTCCAACCCGGCTTCGATTCCGGAGAGCGTGATCGACGGCTGGCGCCACCGGCCGAACCTCGTCGTCATGGGCCATGTCAGCGGTATCGCCTCGGTGTGGGCGCAGGCGCATGTCGGCGTGCTGCCGTCGCGCCGCGAAGGCCTGCCCAAGAGCCTGCTCGAAGCCGCCGCCTGCGGCCGCGCCCTCATCGCCACCGACGTGCCCGGCTGCCGCGAGATCGCGCGGCAGGGCGTGAACGCTCTGCTGGTGCCAGTGGACGACGCCACGGCGATCGCCGACGCCATCGAGACGCTGATGAAGGACGACGCCTTGCGCCAGCGCTTCGCCGCCGAGAGCCGCCGCATCGCGGTGGAAGAATTCTCCAGCCAGCGCATCGGCGACGAGATCGTCGCGCTGTATCAGAAACTGCTCGCCGCCCGCGCCGCGGAGGATGCATGAACACCGCCGCGCTGACGCTGGGCACCGCCATCCTCATGCTGATCGCCGCAGCGGCCATGAGCTATGGCCTGCTCCTGCTATTGCGGCCGCTGTTGCTGCGCTACGCGATGGCGCTGCCGAACGCGCGCTCCTCGCACAAGACGCCGACGCCGCAGGGCGCCGGCATCGGCGTCGTCGCCGCGACTGTGGCGATCAGCGCGCTCGCGGCGCTGGCGCTCGACGGCATCGCCGACCGCACGCTCGGCATCGTGCTCGCCGCCGCCGTCGGCATCGCCGTCGTCGGCGCGGTCGATGACATCAAGCCGGTCGGTGTGCTGCCGCGCCTGTTGCTGCAGGCCGCCGCCGTGACCGCGATCCTGATCGCGATCCCGGCCGACGCGCGCATCCTGCCGGCGCTGCCCTTCGCCGCCGAGCGCGCCCTGCTCGGCCTTGGCGCGGTGTGGTTCGTCAACCTCACCAATTTCATGGACGGCATCGACTGGATCACCGCCGCCGAGACGGTGCCGGTCACGGCCTTCATCGCGCTGTTCAGCGTCTTCGGTGCGACCTCGCCGACCGAGACCGCGGTCGCTCTGGCGCTGTGCGGCGCGATGCTCGGCTTCGCGCCGCTCAATCGGCCGGTGGCGAAAATGTTTCTCGGCGATGTCGGCAGCCTCGCCATCGGGCTGCTCATCGCCTGGATGCTGATCGCCCTCGCCGGCCGCGGCAATCTCGCCGCCGCGCTGCTGCTGCCGCTGTATTATCTCGCCGACGCGACCATCACCTTGTTCCTTCGCCTGTCGCGCGGCGAGAAAATCTGGGTCGCGCACCGCACGCATTTCTATCAGCGCGCCACGCAGAACGGTTTCAGCGTGATGGAGACCGTGACGCGCATCTTCGCCGTCAATGTCGTGCTCGGCCTGCTGGCGCTGGCCACGCTGATCTGGACCGGCCTTGCCGTGCAGATCGTCGCGCTCGCCTGCGGCACTGCATTGGTCGCGTGGCTGCTGTCCGCCTTTGCTAAGGGCCGCGCGTCAGCGGCGTGAGCCCAGCGCCGCGTCGATCGCCACCATGACCTGCTGCGGCGTCAGCGCGTCGAGACAGGCGCTATAGCTTTCGAGCCTGCGTTCGCAGCCCTCGAGCTGACACGGCGTGCACGGGAAGGCGTGCTGCACCAGCCACACATTGCCGCGCTGCTGCACGGCGCCGGTGTCGGCCCATGGCGCACTGAGGCCGCCGGACGGCCATGGCCCCCACAGCCGCGGATCGGTCGGGCCGAACAGCGCCACGGTCGGACAGCCGGCGGCGGCGGCGAGATGAGTCACCGATGTATCGGGACCGACGAAGACCTTGGCGCCGGCGAGCAGCCCGGAGAGCTGCCCCCAGTTGAGTTTGCCGTCGAAGCGCGTCACCTCGGCGCCGCGCCAGACGTCGTCGAGATAGGCGCGTTCGTCCGCGGCCGGGCCGCCGGTGGCGATGACGGTGAGGCCGCGCGCCCGAAGCGAGGCCGCGATGTCGCGCCAGCCCTGCGCCGTCCATTGCTTGTAGCGAAACATCGGCGCGGCATGGATGACGGCGTAATCGCCCGCGGGCTTGCCCTCGAACGGCAAAGCGGCCGGCGGTCTCAGTCGCGGCGCGCGTTCGATGCCGAGGGCATCGGCAAGCCGCAGCATCTCCTCGACACGATGCACGCCAGCGGCAACCGGCACGGTTCGCGTGAGAAAGCGGGTCTTCAGCGTCCCGCTCGCCCGCGCCTCCACGGGCGCCACGGCATGGCGCGACGCCAGTACCGCAAAAAAGGTCGGCCGATCGCCCGACTGCGTCGAGATAGCGAGGTCGTAGCGCCGCCACAGCTTCATCGCCAGCGACACACTTTGTGCAAAGGTGCGCCTCGCCGGCAGAGTGACGACACCGTCGAGATCCGGATTGCCGGCCAGAATGCCGGCGGTGTCGGCGAACACCAACGCTTCGATGCTCGCTTCCGGCCAGGCCTTGCGCAGGCTGGCGATCAGCGGCGTCGTCAGCAGCACGTCGCCGAGGCGGCGCAGCGCCACCACCAGGATGCGCGGCCGCGCCGGCAGGTCGATCCGGCTCATGGCGCCGCCTTCACGCGCAGCGCCGACATGCCATGCTTCGCGCGAACATCACTGCCGGTCAGCAAGTCGGCGAGCTTGCGCTCGTTCTCGCCCAGCGCCGACCGATCCGCTTCCTTGTGCCAGAGATGAATGACGCCGGTGGCGAAGTTGCCGTCCTTCCTCACAACGCCGGCATGGAGCAGGCGCACGATCAGGTCGGAATCTTCCTTGCCCCAGCCGGCATAGTCGGCATCGAAGCCATCGACGACGTCGAGGTCGCGCCGCCAGATCGCCAGATTGCAGGAGCGCGCGCCCCTCCACTCCTTGGCGCGCAAACGGCGCAACGGCCCGAGCGGCAGATGCAGCAGCGCCGACAGCCGGTTGACGCCGCCGCGGAAACGTTCAGCGAGAAAATGCACGAAGCTCCAGCGCTCCGGCTCCAGACCTTCGCGCAGCACACGCTCGGTGAGCTGCGGAGACAGCAGGATACGATTGCCGGTGACGAAGGCATTCGCTTCGGCCAGCTTGCGGTGCTGCGCGACGAAATCCGGCCGCACGATGCAATCGCCATCGAGAAAGATGACGTAGTCGCCGCGCGAGGCCAGCACGGCGCGATTGCGGATTTCGCCGGCGCGAAAGCCCTTGTCCTCATGCCAGACATGATCGACGCGGTGGCCGACCTTGGCCTTCCAGGCCGCGACGAGTTCGGCCGTCGCCGGGCCCGAGCCGTCATCGGCAACGATGACTTCGAAATTCGAATCGGTCTGCCCCGCCAGCGAACGCAGCACCGCGGCCAGCGCATCCTCGCGCCTGTAGGTGGTGACGATGACGGAGATGAGGCCGTTCACCGCGCCGCTCACGATTTGCGCCCCGCCAGCCAGGCCTTCATGTATCGATAATAAGTGCCCTCGGCATTGGCGACCGCGAGCAGGAAGCCTTCGCGCCCGTCGAGGAAACCACAACGCAGGATATAGGTGCGAAAGAAGCTCCACAGGCCATGCGTGATGCCGCTGGAAAAGCTGACGCGCTTGCCGCGCGCCACTGTCATCGCGGCATTGGCCGTCGAATAGCGATCCATGCGCGACAAGGCATCCTCCAGCCGCTTGACCGGCTCATGAAGGAGATCGTTGTTCAGCCGCGCCACCGGCCCGTCGCAGATGACGCGCTCGTGCACGCGATCGTCGGAGAAGCGCGCCTTGCCGCGCTTGAACAGCCGCAGCACATAATCCGGATACCAGCCCGAGTGCCGCATCTGCCGCCCACAGAAGCTCGACAGCCGCGGCATCTCGAAGCCGTCGGCCTTGGCTTCGCTCATCGCCTGCGCCAACTCGGCGGCCAGCACGGGCGTGACGCGCTCGTCGGCGTCGATGGAGAGCACCCAGTCGCCGCTCGCCTGCGCCAGCGCGAAATTCTTCTGCGCGCCGAAGCCATCGAAGGCATGTTCGACAACGCGGGCGCCCTTGCCGGCGGCGATCTCCGCCGTGCCGTCGCTGCTGCCGCCATCGACCACGACGATGCGCTCGTCGGCGAACGCGATGCTGTCGAGGCAGGCGCCGATATTGGCGGCCTCGTTCTTCGCGATCACGATCACCGACAGGCGCGGCATGCCCGCTCCACCTTCATCGCCTCAGCGGCGGTTACCGTTGCGCGAGCGCTCGACCATCGAGGTCGTGGACTGCCCGGGCACCAGATCGACCAGCACGACCACGCCGCCAAGCGCCTCGACGATATCGTGGCCGACGACCTGCTCGCGGGTGTAGTCGCTGCCCTTGACCAGCACGCTGGGCTTCACTTCGGCGATCAGGTCGCGAGGCGTGTCCTGTTCAAATACGACGACCAGATCGACGGCTTCGAGCGCCGCCAGCACGTCGGCGCGCGATTGCGCGTTCTGCACCGGACGGGTCGGGCCCTTCAGGCGTGTCACCGAGGCATCGCTGTTGAGGCCGACGACCAGACGATCGCATTGCGCGCGGGCCTGCGCCAGCAGCTTGACGTGGCCGGGATGCAGCAGATCGAACACGCCGTTGGTGAAGCCGATGCGCAAACCGATCTTGCGCCACGGCGCGAGATGCTCGTCGAGCTGCGACCAGTCGAACACGATCTTCTCTTCGGAGGCGAGCGAGGCTTCCGGCAGGATACGGTGGCGCAGTTCATCGACGGTAAGCGTCGCCGTGCCGCGCTTGCCGACGACGACGGCGGCAGCCGCATTGGCCGCGCGCATCGCGCTTTCAAAATCGGCATTCATCGCCAGCATGGCGGAGAGCACCGCGACCACCGTATCGCCGGCGCCGGACACGTCGCGCACCTTCACGGCGTAGGACGGCACATGCACCGGGGCGCCCTCGCCGACCAGGGTCATGCCGTCTTCGCTGCGCGTCACCAGCACGGCCTGCGCGCCCAGCGCGTTCTTGAGGCCGCGCGCGGCCTCCGCGACTTCGTCGTCGCTGCGCGCGGCGGTGCCGGTCGCGGCGGCGAGTTCCTGCCGGTTCGGCGTAATGAGCGTCGCGCCCTTGTAGATCGAATAGTCGCGGCCCTTGGGATCGACAATCACCGGCTTGCCGGCTTTGGTGGCGGCGTCGATGACGGCGCGCACGACGCGGGGCGTCAGCGCGCCCTTGGCGTAATCGGACAGGACCACGGCGCCGGCGCGCGGCATGGCTTCGATGGCAAAGCCGATCAGCGCTTCCTCTTCGGCGGTCTCGATCGGCGCCGCCATTTCCCAGTCGGCCCGCAACAGATGCGTCGAATGGTGCTCGGAAACGAAACGCACCTTGCGCGTCGTCATGCGCCCCGGGTCGGTCGCCAGCGAGAATTCGACCAGCGGATTGAGCGACAGCGCGCCGCTCAGCGCCTTGCCGGCTTCGTCGTCGCCGACGACGCCGATGAAGATGCAACGCGTACCGAGCGCGACCAGATTGCGTGCCACGTTACCGGCGCCGCCGATCATCACCTCGGTGCGCCGGACCGCGATGACAGGCGTCGGCGCTTCCGGCGAGATGCGCGACACGTCGCCATAGACGAATTCGTCGAGCATCAGATCGCCGATGCAGAGCACGGTTTGCTGCGACAGGCCGGCGAGGTGTTTGTCGAAGTCGAACATTACAGGACCCGGTCATTCCCGCGCATAGCCGTCCACGGGACGGCGTTCTTCGAATGCCTATGGCGGGAATCCAGCTCTGGGTCCCCGCTTTCGCGGGGACGAGCGGAGAATGGGATTCGAGCCACCATGGTCATCAACGATACTTGTCTTGCTTATCGAGATAGCCGGTGACGTATTGCGCCACCGCTTTTTCGAGCGGCGTGAAGCCGGCATTGTAGCCGGCGCGGCGCAGATTGCCGGCGTCAGCCTGCGTGAAATACTGGTACTGATCGCGGATCGAGACCGGCATGTCGACATAGTCGATGTTTGGCGCCCGCCCCATCGCCTTGAACATGGCGACGATCATGTCCCTGAAGCTCTCGGCCTGGCCGGTGCCGACATTGTAGATGCCGTTTTGGGCCGAACCGCTGATGGCCCAGCGCACCACCGAGACCACGTCATCGACAAAGACGAAGTCGCGGCGCTGGTCGCCGTCGGCGATGCCGTCGCGGTGCGACTTGAACAGCTTCACCGGCTCGCCGGCCTTGGCGCCGTCGAACACTTTCGACAGCACGCTCGCCATGGCGCCCTTGTGATATTCGTTCGGGCCGTAGACGTTGAAGAACTTGAGGCCGACCCAGACCGGCGGCAGCTTCTGCTTCTTCACGTAGCGATCGACCAGCGCGAGGTCGAACAGATGCTTCGACCAGCCGTAGAGATTCATCGGCCGCAGCTTCTTCAGCGCGTCCAGCGACCAATCATCGATGAAGTTCGTGTCGCGGTCGCCATAGGTCGCCGCCGACGACGCATAGACGAAGGGCGTGCCGGTCTGCGTGCACCAGTCGAGCAGGCGCAGCGACAGGTGGAAATTGTTCTCCATCACCTCATCGCCATCGGTCGCGGTGGTGGACGAAATCGCGCCCATGTGGATGACGGCCTCGAGCTTGCGGCCCTCGAGCCACCTGGCAAGGTCCTCGGGCGGCACGAAATCGGCGATCTGCCGCTTGGCGAGATTCCGCCACTTGCCCTCGGAGCCGAGAACGTCATTGACGACGACATCGGTGCGCCCCGCCTCGTTGAGGCTGGCGACGATGTTCGATCCGATGAATCCGGCTCCGCCGGTTACCAAAATCATCCACTACCCCGCTGGAGGCCATCATTTGCCCCAGTCCGGGACGGGGCGCAAATGGCGCAGGTCAATGTCACCGGAAACGGTAAAAATTGCGACTGGACAGCCTCATAGGCCCAAGGTTAACCGCTGCAGCCAATGACCATCGACCCACACCAGCCAGACCGCCCGGTCCTGATCGTCCCCTTCGTGTGGATCGGCGACTTCGTGCGGGTGCATTCGGTGGTCCGCCTGCTCAAGTCGGAAGCTCCGGACCGGCCGGTGGACATGGTGTCATCGACCCTGTGTAGCCCGCTGGCCGACTACATGCCGGGGGTCCGGCGGCCGATCGTCTCCGACCAGCCGCGCAAAAAGCTGGGCTGGGCGATCCAGAAGGACCTCGCCGCCCGCCTGCGCGAAGCCGGCTACGGCCAGGCCCTCATCATGTCGCGCAAATGGAAGGCGGCGCTGGCCCCGGCGCTGGCCGGCATCCCGATCCGCACCGGCTTTGCCGGCGAGGCGCGATTCGGCCTCCTCAACGACATCCGCTGGGGCGAGCGCAAGCTGCCGCGCATGATCGACCAGATGGGCGCCCTGGCGCTGCCCAAGGGCGCCCAGCTGCCTGCGGAATGGCCCGTGCCCGAGCTGAAAGTCCCGCCCGAGGAGCTGGCCCGCTGGCAGGAGCTGCGCGGCCTCGGCCAGGAGCACCGCCCGATTGTCGCCCTGTCGCCCGGCGCCGTCGGCGCCGGCAAGGCCTGGCCGCCCGAATCGTATGCCGCCCTCGCCAAGGCGCTGACGGCCGACGGCGCTTCCGTCTGGGTCCTTGGCGGGCCCGCGGAAGCCGTAACCGCCGCCCTTGTCGTTGAAACCGCCGGCGCCCGCGACCTGACCGGCACCGACCTACGCAACGCCATCCTGGCGCTGGCCGCCGCTGACGTCTCCGTCACCAATGATTCCGGCCTGATGCACGTCTCCGCGGCCCTCGGCACGCCGACGGTCGCGATTTTCGGCCCGACCAGCCCCTGGCACTGGAAACCGCTCAACCCGGTGTCCGCCATCCTCGAGCCGCCCGGCGACGAGGAAGCCCGCCTTCGCGCCCGCGAAATCGGCAACGAGGCGGTCGCCCACCGCTCCACCGCGGGCGTGGCTGTGGACAGCGTGCTGGCCGCGGTCCGCGCCGCTCTGGTGGAAAAAACCAAGCCGCGTTAAGGCATTAGCCACCCTGACCTGACGCCGTGCGGGTTTGGTGCTAGTAGCCTTGAGTTGAGGTGCCGGAATGGCCAAACCGCAGACAGCCCCGATGCGAAACGAACAGGCTCAAGCCGCCATCGACAGCGCGCTGCGGACCCTCGACGCGGAAGGCACCGGCATTACCGCCCTCACCGTCAGCCTGCGCAACGGCCTGGGCGAGCCCTTCGCTGCGGCGGTCGAGCTCATCCGCGGTGCCAGCGGCCGCGTCATCGTCACTGGCATGGGCAAATCGGGCCACGTCGGCACCAAGATCGCCTCGACCTTCGCCTCCACCGGCACGCCCGCTTCCTTCGTGCATCCGGCCGAAGCCAGCCACGGCGACATGGGCATGATCGGCAAGGGCGATGTCATCGTCGCGCTGTCGTGGTCCGGCGAAACCGCCGAACTGAAAAACCTCATCGACTATTCGCGCCGCTACGGCATCGGCCTCGTCGCCATGACCGCGAGCGCCGAATCGACGCTGGCCAAGGCCGCCGACGTCGCGCTGATCCTGCCGCAGGCGCGCGAAGCCTGCCCGCACAATCTGGCGCCGACGACGTCGTCGCTGATGCAGCTCGCGCTCGGCGACGCGCTCGCCATCGCGCTGCTGGAAAGCCGCGGCTTCACCGCGCTCGATTTCGGCATGCTGCATCCGGGCGGCAAGCTCGGCGCGCTGCTCAAGACCGTGCGCGAGTTCATGCATGCGGGCGACGCGGTGCCGCTCAAGCCGCTCGGCGCCAGGATGTCGGACGCGCTGGTCCACATGACGGCGAAAGGCTTCGGCTGCGTCGGCATCGTCGATGCGCAGGGCAAGCTCGCCGGCATCATCACCGACGGCGACCTGCGCCGTCACATGCGCGCCGATTTGCTCGAGGCCACCGTTGAGCAGGTCATGACGAAGTCGCCCAAGACGGTGCGGCCGGATCAGTTGATCAGCGAGACCCTGGACATCCTCAACAGCACCAAGGTGACGGCGCTGTTCGTGGTCGAGGCCGGCAAGCCGGTCGGCATCATTCACGTGCACGATCTGCTGCGCGCCGGCGCGGCCTGACTTTCGAGCCTCCGAAGATTGCCTCTCTCCGTCATGCCCGGCCTTGTGCCGGGTATCCCGATCAGGTGGGCACTGCGCTCCTAAGCGGGATGGCCGGGTCAAGCCCGGCCATGACATTACAATTATGAGACAATCAAATTTGTCGCCGCCGCTTTCACCTCGTCCACGCCCGGCGGCGCACCGTCAGCGCCGAGCACTGTCATCGGCCCGGCGCCGACCGGCCCGGTGAGCTTCGGCTGACTGCCGGCGAAGATCGCGACCAGCGGCACCGCCAACGCGGCGGCAAGATGCAGCAACCCGGTATCGACGCCGACGACGCCGCGCGACCCGGCGATCAGACGCGCCACCTGGTCGAGCGGCACGCGATCGGGCACGCGCGCCTTCGGCACGGCTTTCGCAATCTCTTCGCTGCGCAGCCGCTCCGCCTCCGTGCCCCACGGCAGCACGATCTGAAGTCCGCGCTCGTTCATCGAACGGCCCAGCGCGACCCAGTTCGCTACCGGCCATTCCTTGCGCACCTTTGCGGTGGCATGAAGAAAGACGACGTAAGGCTCGGCCGGCGCGGCGAAGCGCGCGCGCGACAAACCGTAGTCGGGCGCACCGTCCATCTCATAACCGAGCGCCAGCGCCGTGAGACGGCGATTGCGCTCCACGGCATGCAGATCGCGGCTCACGTCATGGCACACATCATAGAATAAACTTGCCAACGGCTCGCGGATGCTGGCGCGGTCGTAACCATGACGCTCACCTCGCGCGATGCGCGCTATGAGCCCGGTGCGCAACAGACCTTGCGTGTCGACGATGCGGTCGTAGGGCCTCCCCCGCAGCGCCATGCGACACCGCCGCATTTCCGACCAAGTCGCCGGTGATTGAAGCGCCTTGCGCCAGCGGCGCGACGCGACGGGAATGACCTCGTCGATGCCGGGATGCAGCCGCGCCAGCGGCGCGAACGCCTCCTCCACGACCCACGACAGATGCAGATCCGGCAAGGCCCGGCGCGCATCGGTCACCGCGGGCATGTGATGGATCACATCGCCGAGCGACGAGGTCTTGATGAAAAGGATGTCCTTCATACCGCGACGAGCGCTCGCCCCGTTGTCCCATTGCGCCTGTTATACTGGTTACCGTCCGTTAACAATATTGTCCGGAACCATTCCGGTCCGGGCCAAGTTTCCCGCTCTTTTCACGTTTGCCCTGTAGAAGCATTAACTCAAGATTTGAGGGTACTTCATGACGGTCCTGGTCACCGGCGGCGCCGGTTATATCGGCAGCCATATGGTTCACGAACTGGTCGACGCCGGCGAGCCGGTGGTCGTGCTCGACAACCTGTCGACCGGCTTCCGCTACCTGTTTCCGGCGACGGTGCCGTTCGTCAACGGCTCGACCGGCGATCGAGATCTGATCCTGCGGACCATCGAGCAGCACGGCATCACCGCGATCATCCACTTCGCCGCGTCCATCGTGGTGCCGGATTCGATCCGCGACCCGCTCGGCTATTACCGCAACAACACGATGAACACCTGCACGCTGATCGACGCCGCCATCGAAGGCGGCGTCAGGCAGATGATCTTCTCCTCGACCGCCGCGGTGTACGGCAACGCCAACGACAATCCGATCGACGAGGGTACGCCGACGCAGCCGATCTCGCCCTACGGCACCTCGAAGCTGATGTCGGAAATCATGCTGCACGACGCCGGCAAGGCGCATGACCTGCGCTTCATCGTGCTGCGCTATTTCAACGTCGCCGGCGCCGATCCGCGCGGCCGCACCGGCCAGGCGACGCCGGCGGCAACGCATCTCATCAAGGTCGCCTGCGAGACCGCGATCGGCAAACGCCCGCGCATGGCGGTGTACGGCACCGATTACGACACGCCGGACGGCACCTGCATCCGCGATTACATCCATGTGTCGGATCTCGCCCGCGCGCACTCGGCCGCGCTCGGCCATCTGCGCCGCGGCGGCGCCAGCGCCACCTTCAATTGCGGCTATGGCCGCGGCGCCTCCGTGTTCGAGGTCATCGACGCGGTGCGCCGTGTCTCCGGCGAAGATTTTCCGGTGGACATCGAAAGCCGCCGCGCCGGCGACCCGCCGGCGCTGGTCGCCAATGTCGAACGTATCCGCAGGGCGCTACCGGCGTGGAATCCCCAGTTCCGGGACCTCGACACCATCGTCTCCCATGCGCTGGCGTGGGAAAAACGCCTGCAGAGCAATGCGGCGGCCGGACGCGCTTGAAGCCCGCCCGTTGACGGCTAAATGGCGTAAATCGCCGACTTTTTTGCTCACAGCGGGCATCTTGACGCCTGTCGGGGGATGCCCGACAGAGAGCCCATGATCGACCCGAATTCCACCCTGACGACGGCCGCCGAGGATCCGCGCTACCGGCCCATGACCCTGATCCGGCGCCTGTTCCTCGAGCAGGGCATCGTGCACTGGCGCAAATACGCGGTCGCCTTCGTGTTCATGGGGATCGCGGCGGGCTGCACAGCCTACAGCGCCTATCTCATCGGCAACGTCATCAACGAGACCTACGTCAACCGCAACCTGCCCGGCATCATGGTGCTGGGCGCGATCACGGTGGCGCTGTTCGCGATGAAAGGCCTCGCGACCTACGTCCACACCGTGCTGCTGTCGCAGATCGGCAACCGCATCATCGCCGACAACCAGCGCGCGGTGTTCGCCAAGCTGCTGCGCGAAGGCCTCGGCTTCTTTTCGGACCGGCACTCGACCGAATTCATCGCCCGCCTCACCGCCGGCGCCAATGCCGCGACGCAGGTCATCAATCTCATGGTGATGTCGGTCGGCCGCGATCTGCTGTCACTGATCGGCCTCGTCACCGTGATGGTGGTGCAGGACCCGGTGCTGTCCTTCTTCTCGTTCTTCGTTGCGCCGCCGGCCTTCCTCGTGCTGCGCAAGATGGTGCGCCGCGTCTACAAGATCGGCCGCTCGCAGTTCCAGGGCGGCGCGCGCATCATCGAGACGCTGCAGGAGACCTTGCAGGGCATCCGCATCGTCAAGGCGTTCACGCTCGAGCCGGTCATGCGCAAGCGCTTCGACGACAATGTCGCGCAGGTCGAGCACGAGGCCAACAAGATGGCGCGCGTCGGCGCTCGCGCCTCGCCGCTGATGGAAACGCTGGGCGGCATCGCCATCGCCATCGCCATCTGCTACGGCGGCTACCGCGTGCTGGAGACCGGTGCGACGCCCGGGCAGTTCTTCTCCTTCATCACCGCGTTCCTGCTCGCCTACGAGCCGGCCAAGCGCCTCGCCCGCCTCAATATCGAACTCAACAGCGCGCTGGTCGGCGTGCGGGTGCTGTTCGAGGTGCTCGACAATCCGCCGAGCGAGGCGGCCGACGACGACAAGCCGGCGCTCAAGGTCAGCGAGCGGCGCATCGAGTTCAGGAACGTGGATTTCGCCTATCGCGGCGAGCAGCCGGTGCTGCGCGGCATGTCCTTCGTTGCCGAGCCGGGCAAACTGACCGCGCTGGTCGGCCCGTCGGGCGGCGGCAAGTCGACGGTATTCAATCTGCTCATGCGCTTCTACGACGCCCATGAGGGCCGGGTGGAGATCGACGGCCAGGAAGTGACGCAAGTGTCGCGCCGCTCGTTACGCGAACAGATTGCCTATGTCGGCCAGGAGACTTTCCTGTTTCGCGGCACGGTGCGCGAGAACATCGCCTTCGGCAAACCGGGCGCGAGCGAGGATGAGATCGTCGCCGCCGCCAAGGGCGCCCATGCGCACGACTTCATCATGGCCTTCCCCGCCGGTTACGACACGCCGGTCGGCGAGCACGGTTTGCAATTGTCGGGTGGCCAGCGCCAGCGCATCGCCATTGCCCGTGCCTTCATCAAGGACGCGCCGATCATCCTGCTCGACGAGGCCACCGCCGCGCTCGACTCCGAAAGCGAACTGGCGGTTCGCGAGGCGATGGACCGCCTGTCCGCCGGCCGCACGACGCTCGCGATCGCCCATCGTCTGCACACCATCTCGCATGCCGACCGCATCTATGTGATCGAAGGCGGCCATGCTTCCGAGTCCGGCCGGCACGACGAACTGCTGGCCAAAGGCGGCCGCTACGCGACGTTCTACCGGCTGCAGCTCAAGGATCAGGAGCAGCCGGCGCCGCTTGCGGCGGTGCCGGCCTGAAGCGCGCCTCCCGCGCCTTGTTCGCCTCTCCGGAATGCGTTACCCGGGGACCGGATCGTAACAATTTATAGAGGCAGCTTCCCATGAGCGCGGACTATGTCATTCCAGCGCCGCCGCAGCCGGTGATCGCGGTTGCCGGCTCGTCCAAAACGTTCCCGGTCCGCCGCATCTGGTGCGTCGGCCGCAACTACATCGAGCACATTCGCGAAATGGGCCAGGACGAGCGTCTGCCGCCGTTCTATTTCGCCAAACCCGCCGACGCGATCGTGGCGGACGGCGGCACCGTGCCCTACCCGCCGCTCACCAAGGACATGCATCACGAGGTCGAACTCGTCGTCGCGCTCAAGTCCGGCGGCCGCAACATCCCGGTCGCCAAGGCCAATGACTGCATCTACGGATACGCGGTCGGCATCGACCTGACCCGCCGCGACCTCCAGATCGCCTCGCGCGACCTCAAGCGGCCGTGGGAGATCGGCAAGGCCTTCGACCATTCCGCGCCCGTCGGCGCCATCAAGCCGGCGTCCGAGATCGGCCACCCGACGGACGCGCGGATCGCGCTGTCCTGCAACGGCCAGATCCGTCAGGACGGCAATCTCAACCAGATGATCTGGAACGTACCGGAAATCATCGCCGACCTGTCGAAAATGGTGGAGCTCGCCGCCGGCGACGTCATCATGACCGGCACCCCGGCCGGCGTCGCCGCGACCGTGCCCGGCGACAAGCTCGAATGCAGCGTCGAAGGTGTGGGTACCTGCACCGTGATCATCGGACAGGCCTTGAAGTAGGCCGCAGATCGGCGATTCCTTTCGGGCTCGAATCAGCTACGACTGAAACGGCTGGCGGGAACCCGCCGGCCGTTTGCGTTGTTAACCGATCCCTAACGTCCGAGCCGCACACTGGGAATGCCGGTTCCAGGCTGTGGTTTGACAGCGCACAGGTCTGCACCCATGGGTCAAGCTCTGCTCAAATCCCGATCTGCCAATCCGGTCGCCGACGCGGTCTGGATGGCCGAGACGGTGATGCAATACTCGCCGGCCACCGACTCTGAAGCGCTCAAGCTTCTCCGCACCAGTTTTCCGGATTGCCCGCTCAGCCTGAGGGTCGCCGCGCTCAACCTGCTGATGAAGCAGAGCCGACGGCCGGCCGGGGCGACCCGCTAGATTCCGAGATAGGCCTGCCGCACGCGGTCATCGCCGAGCAACGCCTCGCCCGAGCCGGACAGCGTGACGCGGCCGTTTTCCAGCACGTAGGCGTGGCTCGCCAGCTTGAGCGACACCGCCACGTTCTGCTCCACGAGCACGCAGGTGATGCCCTCGCGGTTGAGATCGCTCACGGTGCCCAGCACCTGCTGTACGACCGCCGGCGCCAGGCCCAGCGAGGGCTCGTCGAACATGATCAGCTCCGGCTCGCCCATGAGACAGCGGCCGATGGCCAGCATCTGCTGCTCCCCGCCCGACAACGTGCCGGCGGCCTGGGCGCGGCGCTCGGCCAGACGCGGAAACATCGCATAGACGCGGTCGAGATTGCGACCGCGGTTGGCCTTGGCGCGCGGGATCATGGCGCCCATCGCGAGATTCTCGGCGATGGTCAGTGTCGGAAACACCTGCCGGCCTTCCGCGACCTGACCGATGCCGAGATTGCAAACCTTGAAGCTCGGCAGGCCGGCAATGTTGTCGCCGCGATAGACGATGCGGCCGCGCGTCGGCTTGTTGATGCCGGCGATGGCGCGGATCAGCGATGTCTTGCCCGCGCCGTTGGCGCCGACGATGGCGACGATGGCGCGCTCGGGAATTTCCAGCGTGACGCCGTCGAGCGCCTGGGCATCGCCGTAATGAACGTCGAGATTTTCGACGAGAAGCATCAGACGGCTCCTCCATCTTCGTCATTCCCGGACGGCCCGCAGGAGCGGACCCGGAATCCAGCCAAGTCCGTTTGCGTATCTGGATTCCGAATTCGCGCGCTGCGCTCGCGCCCCGGAATGACAGTGGAGTAATGCATCACACCGACTCCGCGCCGAGATAGGAGTCGATCACGGCCTTGTCGCGCACCACGTCGGCCGGCGCGCCTTCGGCGATGTTGGCGCCGTGATGCAGCACGACGATGTGCTGCGCCAGCGCCATCACCGCGCGCATGACGTGCTCGATGAGCAGAATGGTCAGACCGCTGTCGCTGTTGAGCTCCTTGAGGATGCTCACCATCCGGTCGGTTTCGGTCGGCCGCAGGCCGGCCATGACTTCGTCGAGCAGCAGCAGCTTCGGATCGGTGGCAAGCGCGCGGGCGACCTCAAGACGCTTGCGGTCCGGCAATGTCATCGACGAGGCGCGCTGGGAACGCTTGTCGTAGAGATCCAGGCGGCGCAGCACGTCGTGCGCATGGGCGCGTGCCATCGACACGTCGGTGCGCTTCATCAAAGCGCCCACGATGACGTTCTCCTCCACGGTAAGCGCCGGGAAAGGCCGCACGATCTGGAAGGTGCGGCCGATGCCGCGCTGGCACACCTGGTTGGGCGGCAGGCCGTCGATCCGTTCGCCGTTGAATTCGACGGTGCCGCCGTCCGGCATGAACACGCCGGCGATCATGTTGAACAAGGTGGTCTTGCCGGCGCCGTTCGGGCCGATCACCGCGTAGACGCCGCCCTGTGGCACCTCGAAGCTGACCTTGTCGACGGCGAGCAGGCCGCGGAAGCGCTTGCTGACGCCCTGAACCTGAAGAAGCGGCTTCATGACCGACGCTCCGTCAGCCCGAGCCGCCGCTTGACCCAGGGCCAGACGCCGTCCGGCAACGCCATGATCACGAACAGAAGACAGATGCCGTAGAACACCTGCTTCGCGCCGGGGATATCGATGCCCAGCGCGTGCAGGCCCTCGGTCAGCACTTCGGCAAGACCGGTGAGCACGAAAGCGCCGAGGATGGGCCCGAACAAGGTGCCGATGCCGCCGACGATCGGGCCGAGGATGATCTCGATAGAACGGGAGATATGGAACACCTGCTCGGGGAACAGGTTGTTGTAATAGAAGGCGTAAACGACACCGGCGAACGAGGTCATCGCCGCCGATATCACCACGGCGATCATCTTGTAGCGGAAGGTGTCGATGCCGGCGGCCCGCGCGGCCTCCTCATCCTCCCGGATCGCCATCCAGAAATAGCCGATGCGGCTTTGCAGCAGCATGCGGCAGCCGATAAAGGCTGCTACCGTCGCCGCCAGCAGCACGTAGTAGAACATCACCGGCTCGCCGCGCAGCGTCCAGAGATTGTTGCCGGAATACTGCTTCACCGGCAGGAACAGGCCGGAGGATCCCGCCGTCCAGGCGAAGTGGTCGAAACCGACGCGGGCGAACTCCGCGAAGGCGATGGTCAGGATGGCGAAATAGACGCCGCCGACCCTGAAGCGGAACGCAAGGAAGCCGATGAAGGCACCGACGGCGCCCGCGATCGGCACGCCGATCAGCAGGCCAAGCCACGGCGCGATGCCGAAGTGCACGAACAGGGCCGCCGCCGTGTAGGCGCCGAGACCGACATAGAGCGCGTGCCCCAGCGACAACTGGCCGGCAAAGCCCATCATGATGTTCCAGGCCTGCCCGGTATAGGCGAAGTAGAAGATCAGGATGAGGATCGTCAGCAGATAGTCGCTGGCGAACAGTGGCGCGCAGATCGCGGACGCCAGCAGCAGAAAAAGCAGGATGAGCGCGCGGGTCGGCACGCCGTCGATAAGGCGTGCGATCATGCGGACCTCTTGCCCAAAATACCTTGCGGACGGAACAGCAGCACCAGCACCAGTATCCCGAAAGCGAACATGCTTTTCGCCGATGGCGTGAACAGCAGGCCCGCCATGGCTTCGGTGAGCCCGATCAGAACGCCGCCGAGCAGCGCGCCAGGCATGGAGCCGAGGCCGCCGGTGATGACGATGACGAAGGCCAGCAGCGTATAGGCGGGCCCGAGCGCCGGCGTGACATCGACGATCAGGATCAGCATGACGCCGGCGGCGCCGACGCAGGCCGCGCCCAGGCCGAAGGTGAGCGCGTAGAGGTGCTTGACGTCAAGCCCGACCACCAGCGCGCCGGTGTAATTGTCGGCGCAGGCGCGGATGGCGGTGCCCAGCGTGGTATAACGAAAGAAGCAGAACAGCGCCGTCGCCACCACCAGCGCGGCCAGCGCCGCGTAAGTCTTGGTCGCGTCGACGATCACCGTCCCGATCTGGTAGCTGTCATAGGCGTAGGAGGTCTGCACATTCTGCGCGTCCGGCCCGAACAGGATCAACTGGACGTTGACCAGGATGATCGCGACCGCGACCAGCAGCAGGAACTGGCTGTGTTCGGGCCGCGTGATGAACGGATTGATCACGCTCTTCTGCAGCAGATAGCCGAACGCGAACAGCACGACCGCGATCGGCGCGAGCATGAGCAGCGGGTCGAGCTTGAGCGCGGCGAACAGGGTCACGGCGATGTACATGGCGACCGTCATCATTTCGCCGTGCGCGAAATTAACGACGCGAACGACGCCGAAAATCACCGAGAGGCCGAGCGCCATGAGGCCGTAGACCAGCCCGGTGAGAATGCCCGCAATGGCAACGTTCAGGTAGATTTCAAAGGACACCGAAAGACTTTCTGTTAGCCGCCAGCGGCACCGGCCATCTCGTCATGCCCGGCCTTACGCCAGGCATTCACGTCTCCGCAAATTAAATGCAAGCCGTGCATGGCCGGGACACATCCCGGCCATGACAGCGGTGGTGTAACGCGCCGACGAGCGATCAGCGCTTGTCGTACGGCTTCATCGGCATTTCGGCCTTGGCGTTGGCCGCGACCTTCGGCGCCACGGTGACGAGCTTGCCGTCGCGATTCTGAATGGCGCTGTTGAGCAGCTTGTCGTTCTGACCCTTGGCGTCGAACTGGATGCCGGGGCCGGGGCTGACGTTGTTGGTGATGTTGGTCTTGCGGATCGCCTCGGCAAGCTGGTTCGGATCGGCCGAACCGGCGCGCTTGTAGGCATCCGCCGCGACCAGCAAGGCCTCGAAAGAGTACACGTGGTTGGTATTCAGGTTCACGCCCGGATGCGCCTTGGCGAGCGCCGCCTCCAGCTTCTTGCTGAGCGGCTTGTTCGGGTCGTACCACGGCACGAAGCTGAGCGGGCCGTCCGACAGCTTGCCCAGGGTTTTGAGGTACTGGTCCTCGTACCAGCCGGGGCCCATGCTGAGCACCGCCATCGGCGACCAGCGTTGCTTGACCATTTCGCGGGTCAACAGGATGGCGTCGTTGAGACGGCTGACCATGATGAGGGCGTCGGCCTTGGTCGCCTTGGCCTTGGACACTTCGACCGACAGATCGCGCGCCGCCGGATCGTACGAGATCGTCTCGAGGATCTGGTACGGCATCTCGAACTTCGGCATCAAGCCGGGAATCGCCTTCGACATCGCGGTGCCGAAGGTGTCGTTGACATGCAGGAACACCGCCGTCTTCGGCGTTGCGCCGGACGCGGCGAAGATTTCCTTCTGGTTGACGAAGGCATCGCGCAGGATCATCGGCGCGGTGGGGAAGTTGCGGAACACGAACTTGTAGCCCTGCTCGGTGATCGGCGGGGCGGCCGCGATGTTGATGACGTAGGGGATGCCCTTCTGCTCGGCGACCTGCGCGATCGCGGTGCTCTGGCCGCTGTCGAACGCACCCATCAGGACCTGCGCGCCTTCGCTGATCAGCTTTTCGGCGCGTGAGCGGGCGACGTCGACATTGGTTTCGGTGTCCGCGTTCATGAACTGGAGTTCGGGCAGACCGAGTTCCTTCAGCAAGCCGGCGGTGACATCGACGCCGCGCTGGCAGTCCTGACCGATGCCGGCCTGGTAGCCGGAGCGGGGCAGCAGCACGCCGACCTTGAGCGGACCACTCTGCGCGCGCACGATGTTGAAGGGCGCGATGCCCGCGGTGATGCCGAACGCGCCGAGCCCGGCGGCGACGGTGCGGCGGCTCACTTTGGCCACGCCGGATTTCTTGATCTCAGTCATAAAGTCCTCCCCTGCCGCGCCCGATGGCGGCTTATTAGAGCTATGATGGCGGGTTTTGCCCCGCTTCCACAAGTGAACGAAAGACGGCCCGCCGGCCCGGAGACCTGCCTGCCATCGCCCGCTCTGAATTGCGACATATTGTTGACTGGGACAACAATTCCCGTCAACAACATTGTCAGCGAGCACACCCACACAGAATGACGCGCCGCTGGGAGCCACAGGGAGGGAATCGAGCCATGCCGGCAAAGCCTGCCCGCGTTCGGACAACCGCCGCCGCGTCTCGGACGGCGTCGCCGGCCAAAGCGAAGCTCGCGCACCCCGCGACGCCGCGTCGCAGTCCACCCATGGTCAGCGATATCGGTGCGCTCACCGGACATCTCGGCTACTTCATCCGCCGCCTGCAGATCTGGGTCTTCCAGGACTTCATCCGCACCCTGGCGGAGATCGAGATCAGCCCCGCGCAATTTTCCGTATTAGCCGTGATCCACGCCAATGAGGGCCTATCACAGATCGAACTCGGCAATACGCTCGGCATCGAACGGGCGCGTCTGGTGCGGCTGCTCAACCGGCTGGAGCGTCGCGGCCTGCTCGAACGCTTGCCCTCCAATGGCGACGGCCGCCGCCACGCCCTGCAGCTGACGCCGCAAGGCCAGTCGATCTTCAAGCAGGCCAAGGCGCTCGCCGAGCGCCATGAGGCCGGGCTCCTCGCCAAGCTCGGCGATGAACGCTACCGCGCGCTGATGGGCGCGCTCCGGGATTAAGAGAACAGCCTCTCCACACCAGCGGCGATGCGCAGCAACTGGCGGTCGTGACCGTTGCGGGCCAGAAGCATCAGGCCGATCGGCAGGTGTCCATCGCGCGGCAGCGGCAGCGACACACCGCACAGGTCGAAGAAATTGCCGATGGTGGTGTTGCGCAACAGCATGGCGTTGCGCTGCATGAAGGCCTTCGGCTCGACAATCTCGTCGAAGCGCGGCGCCACGATCGCGGTGGCGGGCAGCACCAGCACGTCGATGTCGCGCAGGCGCTCGTCCATCGCCGCGATCAGCGCGTTGCGTGCGCGCACGGCGTTGACATAGTCATGCGCGGCGATGTCGGCGCCGCGCGACAGGCGGCCGGCGACGATCGCGTCGACTTCGGCGCCGCGCGTCTTCATCCGCGCGCCGTGCACGGCATAAGCCTCGGCCACCAGGATGCTGGTCTGGCCCTGCAGCGCGATCATGTCCTCGAACAGCGGCAATTTTTCATAAGAGAGCCGCGCACCCGCCTTCTCCAGGCGGTCGAGCGCTTCGGGAAAACGCCGCCCGACCGTGTCGTCGAGATTTTCCAGCGGCAATCCTTGGGCAACGCCGAAGCGCAAGCCGGCAAGCGGAGCGGCATCGAGCGTCCGGAAGGTCTCGCCGGACAGAGCGGCATCGGTCGCGGCGCATTGCGCCACGGTGTTGGCCAGCGGACCGATCGAATCGAGGGAGTAGGACAGCGGAAACGCGCCTTCGGTGGAGACGCGTTGCTTCGACGGCTTAAAGCCGACAATGCCGCACAAAGATGCCGGGATGCGCACCGAGCCGCCGGTGTCGCTGCCGATCGCGATCTCGCACATGCCGTCCGCGACCGCGACGCCGGCACCGGCGGATGACCCTCCCGGCACGCGTTCGCGGTCGGCCGGATTACCCGGCGTGCCGTAATGCGGATTGGCGCCGACGCCGGTGAAGGCGAATTCCGACATGTTGGTCTTGCCGACAATGACGGCGCCCGCAGCGCGCAGCCGCTGCACCACGACCGCATCGCGCGCCGCGACGTGGCCTTCGCTCGCGAGCAGCCTCGAGCCGGCGCGCGTCACCTCGCCGGCCACGTCGAACAGATCCTTGATGGTGACGATGACGCCGTCTAGCGGGCCGAGAGATGTGCCGGTGCGGGCGCGCGCGTCGCTGGCTTCGGCGGCGGCCTGCGCCGCCTCGCGATAGACGGTGAGCACCGCCTTGGCGCCCTCGCCAGCCAGATCTTCGATGCGCGCCAGCGCCTGCGAAAGGCGCTCCTGCGCCGTTGTTCTATCCATGGAACCAACTTTCGAGACCAAGCGTTATTGACGCGAACTTCAGGGCAATCAAGTGTGGAGGCTCACGATGCGCAAGGCAACTCTTGCGGCGGCCGCTTTGGCTGCCATTACAATCATGCCGGTCGGCGCCAGCGCCCAGAACGCAGTGGGCGGGGCGATTGTCGGCGCCGGCGCAGGCGCCGTGATCGGCGGCGCGGTGACCGGGCGTCCGGAAGGCGCCGCGGTTGGCGCGGTTATCGGCGGCACGACGGGCGCCGCGATCGGCGCCAATGCCGGCGAACGCCACTACCGTTATCGCGAACGCACCCGCACCTGCTGGGAAGACGATTGGGGCCGCCGCACCTGCCGATATCGGTGACAGCTCTGACAAGCACTGGCGGAAAACAGCGGGGCGCCGCAAGGCGTCCCGCTTTTTCGTGCGCGGGCTCACGCCCGCAGGCCGCCCTTTTCTTCGATGAACTTCACCACCGCGCCGACGTCCTTGCCTTCGCGCATATTGGTCATGACGAACGGTCGCTTGCCGCGCATTCTTGTCGCGTCGCGCTCCATCACCGCGAGCGACGCGCCGACATAGGGCGCCAGATCGATCTTGTTGATGACCAGCAGGTCGGAACGGGTGATGCCTGGCCCGCCCTTGGACGGGATCTTGTCGCCGGCCGCGACGTCGATGACGTAGATCGTGATATCGGCGAGCTCGGGCGAGAAGGTTGCGGCGAGATTGTCGCCACCGGATTCGATCAGGATCAGATCGAGATCGGGAAATTTCGTCCGCATGTCGGCGACGGCGGCGAGGTTGATCGAGGCATCCTCGCGGATCGCGGTGTGCGGACAGCCGCCGGTCTCGACACCGGCGATGCGGTCCGCGGCGAGCGCGCCAGAGCGCACCAGATATTCGGCATCCCACTTGGTGTAGATGTCGTTGGTGATGGCGGCGATCTGGTACCTGTCGCGCAGCGCCTTGCAAAGCGCGTCCATCAGCGCCGTCTTGCCGGAGCCGACCGGGCCGCCAACGCCGACGCGAAGCGGACCGTACGGGCTTTTGGTGTTTGTCATCGTCAATTCTCTCGTGTCTTACGAACGGAACAGGCGAGTGTACTGCGTCTCGTGCAGCGCCGACGCCAGATCGGCGCGAAAGGCCGACGAGCCGAGGTCATCGAGCGGCGCATGGGCCGCGCGCTGCGCGAACCCGACAATGGCCGGCTCGAGGGCCGCCAGCACATGCAGGCCCTGCGTCTGCCCGAGCGGGATCAGCCGCACGCCGGCGGAGACCCAATTGGCCGTCAGCGCGTAGAGATAGGCCGGCAGCGCCTGCTCCAGCGCGATACCGTGGCCGGCGGCCGTGACGGCCACCGCGACCGGATAGGCGACCGGGCCGCTCCAGACCGCCTTGAGTCTATCATGCGCCTCGCAGGGCCAGGCGCGCGCGGCCCCGATGAAAGCATTGCCCTGCGCCGTGGTTTCCAGATGGCGCTCCTTCGACGGCGCAAAGGCGGCGGCAAGTTCGGCGATATCATGCAGCGCCGTGTCGTCAGCGCCGAGCACGGCGCGATGCGCGTGCGCGAACAGGATGGCGTCGCAGTAGCCGCCACCGTTGGCGAGCATCGCCAAGAGCCAGTCCTGCAGCGTGGCGGCGTCGGCGACGTCGCCGGTCTCGACCGCCCATTCAATGCCGCTGGAATAGGAGAAGGCGCCGACCGGGAAAGCCGGCGACAGCCAGGCCATAAGGCGGAGGAGATGAGGAGAAGAAGAATCCAACGGAGTCTGTTCCAAGCCCCGTTCGTCTTCGTGGAAGCGGGAATCCAGTTCTTCCGTGCTTGCGGCTCTGGACCTCCGCTTTCGCGGGGGTGAGCGGAAGGTAGCATCATCCATGATCATGCCCATGATGATGCCCGTTCCCGTGCGGCGATGCAGGCTCGGGGTCGAAGGCGGTCTCGAGCGGCGTCAACCGCGCGCCGAGACCGCGCAGCATGTCCTCCAGCACATGATCGCGCCGGATGCGGACCTTGCCGCCGACGATCTGCACATCGGTGTGTCGGTTGCCGAGATGCCAGGCGAGCCGCACCGTCTCGAACGCATTGGGCGCCGCGATTTCAATCAGGGGCTCCGCGCTGCCTCTGATCTCGACTATCGAGCCATCATCGAGAACCAAACCGTCACCATCGCGCAACGCCACCGGCGCGGGAAAGTCGATCAGCACCTGCGTGCCCTTCTCGCCGGTGAGCACGATACGGCGGCGGTGACGGTCGTCGGCATCGAGCGCGACGCGGTCGCGCGCGGCAGCCCGATCATAGTCGGTGACGATGGAGAGAACGCGGTGCATGTTCAGTTGTCGTCCCGGGCGAGCGAAAGCGAGGCCCGGGACCCATATCCACTGTATCGGCGATACGGAAAGACCGGGGCTATGGGTCCCCGCCTTCGCGGGGACGACATTACATCAAAACAAGAAATACCTCTGCGCCATCGGCAGCTTCTCGGCCGGCGGGCAGGTCAGCAGTTCGCCATCCGCCCGCACCTCGTAGGTTTCCGGATCGACCTCGATCTTCGGCGTGGCGTCGTTGAGCACCATGCTCTTCTTGTTGATCTTGCGGGTATCGTCGATGGCTACGAATTCTTTGGCGCAGCCGAGTTGCTTGCGCAAGCCGGAGCGCGCCGCCGCTTTCGACACGAACACCACGGACGAGGCTGTGAGCGACTTGCCGTAAGCGCCGAACATCGGCCGGTAATGCACCGGCTGCGGCGTCGGGATCGAGGCGTTCGGATCGCCCATCGCCGCGGCGACGATCGTGCCGCCCTTCATGACAATGTCCGGCTTGACGCCGAAGAAGGCCGGCGACCAGACCACCAAGTCGGCAAGCTTGCCCTTTTCCACCGAGCCGATGTGCTTGCTCATGCCCTGTGCGATGGCCGGGTTGATGGTGTACTTGGCGATGTAACGGCGGGCGCGCAGATTGTCGTTGTCGCCCTTCTCGCCCGGCAGCGAACCGCGCTGCTTCTTCATCTTGTCTGCCGTCTGCCAGGTGCGGATGATGACCTCGCCGATGCGACCCATGGCCTGACTGTCCGACGACATCATCGACAACGCGCCGATGTCGTGCAGGATGTCCTCCGCCGCAATGGTCTCCTTGCGGATCCGGCTTTCGGCAAAAGCCAGATCCTCGGCGATAGACGGATCGAGATGGTGGCAAACCATCAGCATGTCGAGATGCTCGTCGATGGTGTTGCGCGTGAACGGCCGCGTCGGATTGGTCGAGGACGGCAGCACGTTCTTGAGGCCTGCCACCTTGATGATGTCCGGCGCGTGGCCGCCGCCGGCGCCTTCGGTGTGGAAGGCATGGATGGTGCGGCCCTTGAAGGCCTTGATGGTGTCCTCGACGAAGCCGGATTCGTTGAGCGTGTCAGAATGCAACATCACCTGGACATCGTATTTCTCGGCGACGCTCAGACAATTGTCGATGGCCGCCGGCGTCGTGCCCCAGTCCTCGTGCAGCTTCATGGCGCAGGCGCCGGCCTTGATCATCTCCTCCAGCGCCGCCGGCCGCGAGGCATTACCCTTGCAGGCGATGCCAAGATTGACCGGAAACGCATCGAACGACTGCAGCATCCGCCCGATGTGCCACGGCCCCGGCGTGCAGGTGGTGGCATAGGTGCCATGCGACGGCCCCGTGCCGCCGCCGAGCAGCGTGGTGATGCCGGCATAGAGCGCGTCGTCGAGCTGCTGCGGACAGATGAAATGGATGTGCGAGTCGAAGCCGCCCGCCGTTATGATCTTGCCTTCGCCCGCGATCACATCGGTGCCGGGGCCGATCGGGATGGTGACGCCGGGCTGGATGTCGGGATTGCCCGCCTTGCCGATCGAATGAATACGCCCGTCCTTGATGGCGATATCGGCCTTGACGATACCCCAGTGGTCGAGGATCAGCGCGTTGGTGATCACCGTATCGACCGCGCCCTGCTTGTTCGTCATCTGCGACTGGCCCATGCCGTCGCGAATGACCTTGCCGCCGCCGAACTTCACTTCATCGCCATAGACCGTGTAGTCCTTCTCGACCTCGATGATGAGATCAGTATCGGCCAGCCGCACCTTGTCGCCGACGGTGGGGCCGAACATGTCGGCATAGGCGTGGCGATTGATTTTGACAGCCATCTCACGAGCTCCGTCTCAGGACGGGGCGGATCAAACAACCATCACGGTTGTTTGATAATCCCCAGAGTTATCAACCGGCGATTTCAGGCTCTTGCCATGCACGCAGCAAGGAATAGGCTTGTCTTCGGACCAATCGTCTTTGGCTTCGCCGAACAGGATTGGTCGCCATGGCCGCAGCGGGGAAACCTGCAGTGGATTTGGAACGTAGGCACAGCTTCACGGCAGTGTTTGTGGTCCAGATTTGCCGGCACTGGCTCTCAGTAACTGGGTACCGGATGGCGCGCTCACGCGTGTAGCCCGGAAGCGGATCCGAGAGCTTGAGACGGGCGGACGACGGTCCGCCCGTTATGGCTTTTGGGGGTACCGTCATTCCGGGGCGACGCGAAGCGTCGAACCCGGAATCCATAACCCCGGTGCTGCGGAGTATGGATTCCGGGCCCATGCCTTTGGCATGTCCCGGAATGACAGCGATAGTTTTCACAACTTCCCCATCACATCGCCGCGGAAGCCGTAGATCGTGCGCTTGCCGGCGAGCGCAACGAGGTGGACCTCGCGCGTCTGGCCGGGCTCGAAGCGAACCGCAGTGCCTGCGGCGATATCGAGCCGCATGCCGCGCGCTCGTCTGCGGTCGAACTTCAAGGCCGGATTGGTCTCGAAGAAATGGTAGTGCGACCCGACCTGGATCGGCCGGTCGCCGGAATTGGCGACGGTGAGCGTCACCGTCTTGCGCCTGGCGTTGAGCTCGATCTCGCCGTCTTGGATGAACATCTCGCCGGGGATCATCAGATGACTCCACCGATCAGACCAGCACCGATGAGGATGCACGCTGCGCCCGCCATGCGCACCAGCGACCGCATCGCGTTGCGCGCGGCGACGAGGGCAAAGCTCATGCCGGCCGCATGCAGCGCCGCCGTGGCGATGGCAAAGCCCGCCATGTATTCGAAGCCGCCGATGGTTTCGCCGGCTTCGACGCCGTGAGCGTGGCCGTGGAACAGCGCGAAGGCGCCGATGATCGCCGCGCCGACCGCGACCGGCAGATCGACCGCCAGCGCCACCAGCAGCCCGAGCGCCACGACCGAGGCGAGGATCGCCGGTTCGACGAAGGGCAGATCGACATGCGCCAAAGAACCTGACATGCCCATCGCTCCACCGACCAGCATCACGCCGACGAAAGCCGCCGGCCAGGCCCACAGAGCCTTGCCGCCCTTGAGCGCGGCCCACAGGCCGACCGCCACCATCACCGTGATGTGGTCAAGGCCCGACAAAGGATGCGCCAAGCCGGCAGCGAAGGATTCGGTCGCACCGTGGCCGACATGGGCGAAGGCCGGCGCACTGCCGGCGGCGAGAAGGGCGGCGGTGAAGAGAAGACGCTTCATTGTTTTAGTCCTTTCAACGAATCGGATCATGGACAGTGACCAGCTTGGTGCCGTCCGGGAAGGTCGCTTCGACCTGGATGTCGTGGATCATTTCGGCAATACCGTCCATGCATTGCGCGCGGGTGATGACATGGGCGCCGTCGCGCATCAGCTCGGCCACCGTGCGGCCGTCGCGCGCGCCTTCCATGATGAAATCGGAAATCAGCGCAATCGCTTCCGGATGGTTTAGCTTGACGCCGCGCTCCAGCCGCTTGCGCGCCACCATCGCGGCGAGCGCGATGAACATCTTGTCTTTTTCCCGGGGCGTCAGATTCATCGTCGTCCTCGATCAGAATATTACTGGAGCCAGAGTCGCGGCACGGTCGTGTCGAGCGCGGCCAACACCGCAATCAGATCGCGCCGCAGTGCCGCGCCGTCATTTGCGACGAGCCTCGCAACGGCGATGCCATTCCATGCCGAGATGCCGACCTCGCCCGCGAAGGTGTCGCCGAGGGCCCGCACCTGTTCAAGCGCGACATTGCCGCCGGGCACAATCAACACGGTCGCCATGGCAATGCCGCCATTCGCCACCGCCCGCTTCTCAAGCTGCGCGGCGATGCCGCCATCGAGCCGCGCCGATTCTAACCGGGCTGTGTCGGCATAGACGAGCTTGTCGCCTACGCGCACCCGCCAGCGGTCGATGAACGAGCCCTCCGACAAAGCTTCTCCCATCGCCGCCCGGCCGAAGACGACACCCTCGGCCATCATCAGCACGCCGCCCTCGGCGATATCGACATCGATGCGGCGGGACAGCCGTGCTCGGTCGAACAGGATGGTCTCCTGCGGCAGCCAGGCCAGCCGCCCGCCCGGCGCGACGGAGAGCTTCACATCCATCTCCGCCGCCGGCCCGGTGGAGCGATAGATCTTCTCCGCCGCGGCGGTGCCCGCGACGAGATGCGCGCCCTCGCCCACGTCCATATCCACGGTGAAGCGATCGCCGCCGGTCATGCCGCCGCCGGTGTTGACGATGACCGCTTCGAGGGCGCCGTTATGCGTATTGGGAAAACGCGCGCGCAACGAACCATGCTCGTCGACGCGCGCGCGACGCGTCAGGCCGCTCTGCGCCGTCACCGACAGGCCGATAAGGCCGGTCGCGCGGTTGGCGAGGAAGGTTTGCTCTGACTGAGACACCGCCGTAAGCAAGTCCACTCTCCGACGTCATACCCGCGAAGGCGGGGTATCCAACACTTGATATGCTCAGGCCGCCAAGGGCTAGGTCCCCGCCTCCGCGGGACGACACTACATCATATCGCCATCGCCCGATGCAGCGCGCCCTCGTCGAGGTTCGCCTTGTCGCTCTGGTACACGATCGCGCCACGATCCATGACGACAAGATGGTCTCCCAGTTCCTGGGCGAAATCGAGGTATTGCTCCACCAGAATGATCGCCATGTCGCCGAGCGAGCGCAAATAGGAGATAGCGCGGCCGATATCCTTGATGATCGAGGGCTGAATGCCCTCGGTCGGCTCGTCGAGCAGCAGGAGGCGCGGCCGCATCGTCAGCGCGCGGCCGATCGCCAGTTGCTGTTGCTGCCCGCCCGACAGGTCGCCGCCGCGGCGCCCGAGCATGCTTTTAAGCACCGGGAACAGTGTGAACACGTCGTCCGGCACCTTGCGCTCAGAGCGCTTCAGCGGCGCGAAGCCGGTCTCGAGATTTTCCTGGACGGTGAGCAACGGAAAGATTTCACGGCCCTGCGGCACATAGGCGATGCCGCCGCGCGCGCGCTCCACGGTCGAGAGTTTGGTGATGTCCTTGCCCTCGAACACGATGGCCCCGTTCTTCACCGGGCGCTGTCCGACCAGCGCGCGCAACAGGCTCGATTTGCCGACGCCGTTGCGGCCGAGCACGCAGGTCACCTTGCCGGGTTCGGCGGTTAGCGACACGCCACGCAGGGCCTGCGCCGCACCATAATAGAGGTCGATGTTGGAGACTTCGAGCATGTTTCTCTCTCTCATCATTCCGGGGCGCGGCCTTCAGGCCGCGAGCCCGGAATCCATATCCCCTGTGCTGCGGCGTATGGATTCCGGGTTCGCACCCATATCGCGTCGTAGACGCGCGTAAACGCGCTTATGGCGGTGCGCCCCGGAATGACCTGTGAAATTGCCATCGCCATCGCTTAGCGCCCCAAGTACACTTCCACGACCCGGTCGTTAGCCGAGACCTGATCGATCGAACCTTCCGCCAGTACCGAACCTTCGTGCAGGCAGGTCACCTTGACGCCGAGTTCGCGCACGAAGGCCATGTCGTGCTCGACGACGACGACGGACTTGGTCCTGTTGATCTCGCGCAGCAGTTCGGCCGTCTGCATGGTCTCGACGTCGGTCATGCCGGCGACCGGCTCATCGACCAACAGGAGCTTCGGATCCTGCGCCAGCAGCATGGCGATCTCGAGCCACTGCTTCTGGCCGTGCGACAGCGAGCCGGCGATGCGGTGGCGCAGATGCTTGAGGCGCACCGTTTCCAGCACTTCGTCGAGGCGCGTCTCCTGCTCGGGCGACGACGACCAGAACAAGGTCGCCTTGACGCCGCGGTCGTTCTTGAGCGCAAGCTGCAGATTGTCCTCGACCGTGTGCATCTCGAACACGGTCGGCTTCTGGAACTTGCGGCCGATACCAAGCGTGGCGATCTCGGTCTCGTCCAGAGTCGAGAGATCGTACTTGCCCTGCTCGAAGAACACGTCGCCGGTGTCGGGCCGCGTCTTGCCGGTGATCACGTCCATCATCGTAGTCTTGCCGGCGCCGTTCGGGCCGATGATGGCGCGCATTTCGCCCGGCTCGATGACGAAGGACAATTCGTTGAGCGCGCGGAAGCCGTCGAACGACACGCTGATGTCGTTGAGATAGAGCAGCGCGGAAGTGGTTTCGGAATTATAGGTGGCGTCGGTCATGATGCCCTACTCCGCCGCGCCCGGCTGCGTCGACGGCGAACCGCGCGTCGGCAGCATGCCGTCCTCGGCCTCGGCCGAGCGTTTGGCCTCGCTCTTTTCCTTCACGCCGGCGCGCCAGTGCGCCCAGGCACCGACGATGCCGCGCGGCAGGAACAAGGTAGTGCCGATGAAAAGACCGCCGAGCACGAACAGCCAGTACGGCGCCAGGAGGCCGGTAGTGAAGAAGGTCTTGGTGTAGTTGACAACGAAGGCGCCCAGCACCGGGCCGATCAAGGTGCCGCGGCCGCCGACCGCGACCCAGATCACGGCTTCGATCGAGTTGGCCGGCGCGAATTCGCTTGGGTTGATGATGCCGACTTGCGGCACATAGAGCGCACCGGCAACACCGGCCATGCAGGCCGACACCGTGAACACGAACAGCTTGTAGCTCTCGACGCGGTAGCCCATGAAGCGCGTGCGTGCCTCGGCGTCGCGGATCGCCACCAGCACCTTGCCGAATTTCGAGGTGACGATGGCGCGGCAGATCAGGAAGCAGAGGCCGAGCGCAAGGCAGGAGATGACGAGCAGCGCGTTGCGCGTCGTGTCGGCCTGGATGTTGAAGCCGAGTATGTCCTTGAAATCGGTCAGGCCGTTATTGCCGCCGAAACCAAAATTGTTGCGGAAGAAGCCGAGCAGCAGCGCGTAGGTCAGCGCCTGGGTGATGATCGACAGATAGACACCGGTGACGCGAGAGCGGAACGCGAACCAGCCGAACACGAAAGCGAGCAGGCCCGGCACGAACAGCACCATGAACATGGCGTAGCCGAAGTTCTGGAAGCCGTACCAGAAGAACGGCAATTCCTTCCAGTTCAGGAACACCATGAAATCCGGCAGGATCGGATCGGCATAGACGCCGCGGGTGCCGATCTGACGCATCAGATACATGCCCATGGCGTAGCCGCCGAGCGCGAAAAAGGCGCCGTGGCCGAGCGACAGGATGCCCACATAGCCCCAGATCAGATCGATGGAAAGCGCAAGCAAACCGTAGCAGATGTATTTGCCGAGCAGCGCGACCAGATAGGTCGACACGTGAAGGCTCGACGTCGCCGGCACCAGCAGGTTCAGCACCGGAATGGCAATGGCGAAGGCGCCGAGCAGGACGAGGAACAGCGTCGAGCCGCGATCGAGCATGCGGATCAAAGGGTGGGAGGTCATGATGCTTCCCCTTTCTTCACCTCCCCCGCTTGCGGGGGAGGTCGAAGAGAGCGAGCGGCGGGTCCGTCATCATCCTCATGCCTCGATCGCCAATCATGCCTCAATCGCCCGGCCCTTGAGCGCGAACATGCCGCGCGGGCGCTTCTGGATGAACAGGATGATGAAGACCAGCACGGCGATCTTGCCGAGCACCGCACCGGCGAAGGGCTCGAGGAACTTGTTGGCGATGCCGAGCGTCAACGCACCGACGAGCGTGCCCCACAAATTGCCGACGCCGCCGAACACCACGACCATGAAACTGTCGATGATATAGCCCTGCCCCAGGTTCGGCGACACGTTGTCGATCTGCGACAGCGCGACGCCGGCGATCCCGGCGATGCCGGAACCGAGGCCGAAGGTCAACGCGTCGATCCGCGCGGTGCGGATGCCCACCGCGGCGGCCATCGAGCGGTTCTGCGTCACCGCGCGCATTTCGAGGCCCAGCCGCGTGAAGCGCAACATGCCCAGCAATGCGGCGAAGACGATGCCCGTGAAGACGATGATCCAGAGGCGGTTATAGGTGATGAGAATGCCGCCGAGGTCGAAGGCGCCCGACATCCAGGACGGATTGCCGACCTCCTTGTTGGTCGGCCCGAAGGCCGCACGCACCGCCTGTTGCAGCACCAGCGAGATGCCCCAGGTGGCAAGCAGCGTTTCCAGCGGCCGGCCGTAGAGGAAGCGGATGACCGAGCGCTCGATGGCGATGCCGACGGCGCCTGCGACGACAAAAGCAAGCGGCAACGCGATGGTCAGCGAATAGTCGAACAGGCCGGGATAGCGGGTGCGGATGACTTCCTGCACCACGAAGGTGGTGTAGGCGCCCAGCATTACCATTTCGCCATGCGCCATGTTGATGACGCCCATCACGCCGAAGGTGATGGCAAGGCCGATGGCGGCCAGAAGCAGCACCGAGCCGAGCGAGAGGCCGTACCAGAGATTCTGCACCGTGCCCCAGAGCGCGAGGTTGCGCTCGATGTTCGCCTTGGCTTCGGTAACGGCAGCGAGCACGTCGGGCGGCGCGTTGGCGGGAATCGTCTGCAGCAGCGCCATGGCATCCTGATCACCGCGATCACGCAGAACCGCGATGGCCGCGACCTTGTCGGCGGCCGGCGCGTCCGCGGTGACGACGACAATGGCGGCCTTGGCCTGCATCAATGCCGCCTTGACGCGCGCGTTCTGCTCAGCGGCGAGCGCCTTCTCAAGCACCGGCATCGTTGCCGCGTCGCGCGATTTGAAGACCGATTGCGCCGCGTCGTAGCGCTTGTTCGGATCGGCCGCCATCAAAGTCAGGCTGCCGAGCGCGGCGTCGAGCAGATTGCGCAGGCGGTTGTTGAGACGAACGTTAGACAAATCGGCCGGCGGAGTGCCGGCAAAAGGCTGGCCGGTCGCGGCATCGAGCAACTTGCCGTCCGCCGTCTTGATCAGAACCTTCTTCTCGACGGCGCTGAACTGGAGGCGCTGGTCCTTGAGCGCCTGCAACAGCGGCGCGGCCAGATCGCTGCCGGAGCCCGACACCTGATCGAGCGCAGCGGCAGTGTCGCTGTAACTGTCGGTGGTGAGACCCGGCAAGGCGTCTTCATACGGCCCGGCCACGGCATTGGCGACAGCCGCAACGAACAGTACTGCGCTCGGCAATAGAATTCGTAGGAATATTCGAATGCGATCAAACAACCCGCGCATGTTGATCACGACCCCCGGCATGTCAGTCAAGAAGCGGGAGGCGGCAGCGAGGCCGCCTCCCCTTTGCTCTCGTCGTCAGGCGCGCCAGCTCACGAACCAGAGCCGCCGCACTTCTTGGTGACGGTGTTGTAGTTGCCGCACTTGAGGGTGACCCAGTCGGCGACAAGATCCTTCGAACCCGGGAGATAGGACGACCAGGCAGCGCCCGGCACGAGGTCCTTGGTCTGCCACACCACGTCGAACTGGCCGTCGGCCTTGATCTCGCCGATGAACACCGGCTTGGTGATGTGGTGGTTCGGAAGCATCTTCGAGATGCCGCCGGTCAGGTTCGGCGCTTCGGTGCCAGGGAGGACGTCGATGACCTTGTCCGGATCGATGGTGCCGGCCTTCTCAACCGCCTTGACCCACATGTGGAAGCCGATCACGTGCGCTTCCATCGGATCGTTGGTCACGCGCTTCGGATTCTTGGTGTAGGTCTGCCAGGCCTTGATGAACTCGGCGTTCTTCGCGTCCTTGATCGACTGGAAGTAGTTCCAGGCGGCCAGATGACCGACGAGCGGCTTGGTGTCGAGACCGGCGAGTTCTTCTTCGCCGACCGAGAACGCCACAACCGGAATGTCGGTCGCCTTGATGCCCTGGTTGCCCAGTTCCTTGTAGAACGGAACGTTGGCGTCGCCGTTAATGGTCGAGACCACCGCCGTCTTCTTGCCGGCCGAGCCGAACTTCTTGATATCGGCCACGATGGTCTGCCAGTCGGCGTGGCCGAACGGCGTGTAGTTGACCAGAATGTCCTCTTCCTTGACGCCCTTCGCCTTGAGATAGGCCTCGAGGATCTTGTTGGTGGTGCGCGGATAGACGTAGTCGGTACCCGCCAGCACCCAGCGTTTCACTTCGCCGCCGTCCTTCGACATCAGATAATCGACGGCCGGGATGGCCTGCTGGTTCGGCGCCGCACCGGTGTAGAACACGTTGCGCTCGGACTCTTCGCCTTCGTACTGCACCGGGTAGAACAGGATCGAGTTCAGCTCCTTGAACACCGGCAGCACGGATTTGCGGGACACCGAGGTCCAGCAGCCGAACACCACGGACACCTTGTCCTTGGCGATCAGCTCGCGCGCCTTTTCGGCGAACAGCGGCCAGTTCGAGGCCGGGTCGACGACGACGGCTTCGAGCTTCTTGCCGAGCACGCCACCCTTCTTGTTCTGCTCGTCGATGAGGAACAGGATGGTGTCCTTCAGCGTGGTTTCGCTGATGGCCATCGTGCCCGAGAGCGAGTGCAGGACGCCGACCTTGATCGTGTCCTGAGCTTTCGCCGGCGAGAACGCTCCCGCGGCGGCCATTGCAACACCCGCAGCGGCGGCGAGCCACTTGCGGGCGGTCGGCCGCGATGCGGCCGAGTGCACTGATTTGTTCATTCTTTAAGATCCCCTGCGTTTGACGCGCGCGTCATCGCGACGACTCTTCGCGCCTCAGCAAGATCGCAAGGCTCATGCCAAGCCGTCACAAACGGGCTAAGGCTCTGTCCGGCATGCCATAAATCGCGGCCCGCCGGGATTGCCTAGTTTTCCATCACCCGGGCCAGGCTATAAAATAGGCAACGATGCCGATTTAAGCGCCGCGACCTTGCGGCCGCTGCCGAGCTGTGCGGCGACCGATGCCCTTGGGTGCAAATAGAGCAAAATTTTCGACACAAGTGGCGGCAGCTTTACGGCGAAGTTTGCCGCGAAAATGCTTCAAACATCCGGCGACGCGCCATCAAATGCTTATGACTAATCTGACGTAACCATTACGTGTGCCTGTTCGAGAACTATCGCGCGCGCTAGAAAAATCGCGCCAATCAAAAACAGGGTCGCACAATGAAAACTCTCAAGGCTTTTCTCGCCAATGAATCGGGCGCCACCGCCATCGAATACGGCCTTATCGCCGCCGGCATTTCGGTCGCGATCATCGTGATGGTCAACACCATCGGCACCCAGCTGAACACGAGCTTCCAGAGCGTTTCGACGCAATTGAAGTAAACCGGCGTTACCCTTCCATAATACGAAAGAAGCCGCCTTTTCCGGGCGGCTTCTTTGCGTTGCGAGGCATGCGATCGCTAAATGAGCCCCGGCCCGCGGCGGAATTTCAACGCCGTGACGATGCCGAGCATCACGCAGATCAGCAGCACGACGCCCTGCACGATGACGAAATGGAAATCCACGGGCGGGGCAAAAGGCGGGCCTGCGAAGGGCGGCGTCAAAGTCGCTGCCGGGTTGATGACTTTGATCTTCTGGAAGCTTTGCACAACCAGCACGAACAGGTTGAGGTAAAGCGAGACCGTCGCGGAAATCGTGTAGATCCACCGCCAGCGGCCGTAAAGCTGCTTGCCGTAAAGCGCGATGAGGCCAAGCACGAAGAAGATAGTGGCGACGATGCCGGTCGCCGCCGCCGGGGTCACCATCCTGGCCTGGGTCGGCGCCAGAAAAAACATGAAGCCGGTAACGGTGGTCAGCACCGTCATGGTCCAGAACAATGCGGTGAGCTTGGGCAGCCGGTGCGAACCGACGAGACCGAACACGACAACAATGCCGCTGGCGATGGCGATCAGTGAAATGACGACATGGATGACGGTGAAGACCGGCACCGAAAGACCGACGATCATGATGGTGTCCCCCACAGACAAACTGCCATCATACGCCGATACCGGATTTCCCGCCATGTCTCCGCGTCGAACGAACTGCTTATAAACAAAGCAGGCGGCGGGCCTACCGTCCGGTCGGGCCGAAGCGCTCGGTCTTGATCAGCTTCGGGGCATGCCCGATATCGCGCAGCGTACGCGCCACGTTTTCAACCAGCGGCGTCGGCCCGCAGACAAAAATGCGCGGCATCAGGTCGGGGGCAAAGCCGACCTCGCCGAGCATCGCGGCGTCGATGCGACGGGTTTGCCCCGCCCAATCGGTCGGCGCCGTGCGGGTCAGCGTGTGGACGACGGTCGGCCCGCCGGCCTCTCGCGCCAGATTTTCCAGTTCGCTCCGATAGATAATGTCCTCATAGCTGCGCGACGAGAACAGCAGCGTGGCCGGTTGTGCCGCCTTCTTCAGCGCGCGCTCGCGCAGAATCGCTATCAGCGGCACCACGCCCGAGCCGCCGGCGACGAGAAACAACGGCCCTTCCAGTTCAGGCGTCCAGACGAAATAGCCGCCGATCGGCCCGCGCAATTCGAACCGGTCACCGACCCGGACTTCGCCGGCGAGATAGGAAGAGACTTCGCCGTCGGGCAGCATCTCGACGGTCAGCGTTATGGTGTTCTCGGCGGGGGCCGAAGCGATCGAATAGCTGCGCTGGGCCTGATAGCCGTCCGGCGCGGTCAATCGCACGTCGACATGCTGGCCGGCACGATGGCCCGGCCAGCCGGCCACGTCGAGGACCAGACTGCGCACGCGCGCCGTGTCGTCGATGACCTCGCGCACGGTGGCGGTCAGCCACTGTTTTTTCGGAGCGGCGACCGGCGCAGTCGCCTCAGTCACCGTCATAACGCTGCTCGCGCCACGGATCGCCATAGATGTGATAGCCGTTCTCTTCCCAGAAGCCGGGCACTTCGGGATCGACGAATTGCAGCTTCTGCACCCATTTGGCGCTCTTCCAGAAATAGAGGTGCGGCACCAGCAGCCGCGCCGGGCCGCCATGCTCGGGATCGAGGGGCTCACCTTCGAACTCGAAAGCGATCATGGCCTTGCCGTCGAGCAAGTCTTCTGCCGGGATGTTGGTCGTATAACCGCCGTCGCAATGCGCGAGCACATAAGGCTGCGGCGGCTCGGTCAGGCCGGCGGCCTCGAGCAGCGTGTCGATCGACACGCCCTTCCAATGCGTATCGAGCTTCGACCATGTCGTCACGCAATGGATATCGACCCTCAGATCGGTTTGCGGCAAGGCGAGAAACTGTTGCCAGGTCCATTCGGCCAGCGGCGCGGCACCATCGTCGAGCGACAGCCGCCAATTCGCCAGATCGACCGGCGGCGTCGGTCCTGCCGACAGCACCGGAAAATCCTCGACCAGATGCTGGCCGGGAGGAATACGGCTATTGGTGCTGCCGGCGCCGCGGCCGCGAAAGCCGCGCGAGATGGGAGCATCGCTCATGCCTTAATCTCCGTGCGTGAACAACGCCCAACTTTCGCCCGCGGCCGCGGCCAAAACAAGCTGAACGAAGGTATGCAAAATTCACGTGACAGTGAGGCGCGATGACCGAACCGGTCTTTGAATTCGGCAAGAGCGGATTGCCGCCGGCCGGCGAAGACGGCCGCCTCGATGCGCCGGCGTTCCACCGCAACGTGGAGCCGATCTGGGATGCGATTGGCGAAACTCTTGCAGCTAAGTCGGGCGCGGTGCTCGAAATCGGCAGCGGCACCGGCCAGCACATCGTCACCTATGCGGCGCGGCTTCCCCACCTCACCTTCTGGCCGAGCGACATCATTGAATCGCACCGGGCCTCGATTGACGCCTGGCGCCGCGCCGTGAGCCTGCCGAACCTGCATCCGCCGCGCAGCATCGATCTGATGCAACCGGACTGGCCTTGGCAAGACGGGCCGCTCGCCGCCATCCTATGCTTCAACGTCATCCACATCGCGCCGTGGGCGGTTGCCGAAAACCTGATGCGCGGCGCCGGCCGGCACCTCGAGCCCGGCGGCCATCTCATCATGTACGGGCCCTACAAGCGGGACGGCGCCCACACCGCGCCGAGCAACGAAGCGTTCGATGCATCCTTGCGCGGGCGCAATCCCGCCTGGGGCGTGCGCGACCTCGAAGCCGTCGTCGCGCTCGCGGCCGCCAATGGATTGACCCTCGTCAATACCAGGGCGATGCCGGCCAATAATCTGGCGCTGGCGTTCGAACGCCGCTAAAAGACCGCGACAATAAAGGGAGAGACGCGCCGTGGCCGACAACCAGTATCCGCCAGAACCGATCATGGACATCGCCCATCTCGGCCATCTCGAACTGATGACTCCGGTGTTCGACAAGAGCGTGTGCTTCTTCACCGAGATTTTCGGCCTGACCATTTCCGGCGAGCAAGGCGACAGCGTCTATCTGCGCGCTTACGACGACTACGAGCGCTATTCGCTCAAGCTCACCGCCGCCAAGACCAACGGCATGAAGCATGTCGCCTATCGGACCCGCTCGCCGCAGGCGCTGGAGCGTCGCGCCGCCGCGATGAAAGGCACGCCGTTCGAAATCGGCTGGACCGACGGCGATCTCGGCCACGGCAAGACCTTCGTCTGCAAGGACCCGGACGGCCATGTCATCGAACTCTATTACGACACCGAATGGTACCAGGCGCCGCCCGAGCTGAAACCGTCATTGAAGAATCAGCCGCAGCGCTTCCCCGCCAAGGGCATCAATCCGCGCCGGCTCGATCACTGGAACGGCCTTGCGGTCAATCTGTCGGAGTGCCGCGAGTTTTTCGAGAAGTATCTCGGCTTCCGCCTCACCGAGCGCATCGTGCTCAATGACGGCCGCGAAGCCGGCATCTGGCTGACCGCCACCAACAAGTCCTATGACTTCGCCTATACGCGTGACGCCACCGGCGTGCCGGGGCGCTTCCACCACGTTACCTACGCGATGAACTCCCGCGAGGAGATTTTGCTCGCCGCCGACGTCTTCCTCGAGAACGGTGTGTTCATCGAAACCGGCCCGCACAAGCACGCGGTGCAGCAGACCTTCTTCCTTTATGTCTACGAGCCAGGCGGCAACCGCGTCGAGGTTGCCAATGCCGGCGCGCGGCTCATCCTGGCGCCGGACTGGAAGCCGATCACCTGGACCGAGGACGAGCGCAAGAAAGGCCAGGCGTGGGGCCTCAAAACCATTGAGTCGTTCCACACCCATGGAACACCGGAAGTCGCGCATAAATAGCTGAAAAACTGCATTTTTGATCCGTTATACTCAGTTCGCGAATTGCGTATAATAGGGCTTGGGAACCCGGGTTGAACGTGTTATACGCAGTTTGAAAATTGCGTATAACACAGGGTCCGGACGATGGCTGCGCCCTCCCTTGTATTGCAAACGACCTATGCCGAACTTCTCGAACGTAGCGCCCGCGCCGCGTTTGAAGGCTCGTTCGTGGACGAAGGCACGTTCATGGCAAAAACCGTGCGCGGTCGGCGGTACTGGTATTTTCAGTTGCCGACAAGCGCCGGACGCGGCCAAAAATATGTTGGCCCGGAAACGCCCGAACTCCTGCAACGCATAGAGCAGCATAAGGCCGCGCTCGACGACGAGCGCGAGCGGCGGGCACTGGTGTCGACATTGGTCCGCTCCTTCGGCATGCCGCAGCCCGTTACGGAAATCGGCGAGACGGTCGCCGCGCTGGCGAAAGCCGGCGCCTTCCGTTTGCGGAGCGTGCTTGTCGGCACCGCCGCTTATCAGACCTACTCGGCCATGCTCGGTGAGAAACTGCCCAGCGCCATCCTGCAAACCGGCGATGTCGACATCGCGCAATTCGCCAACATTTCGGCCGCCGTGGAAGAGCAGATGCCACCGGTACTCGATGTACTACAGGCCGTCGATAAAACCTTTCGAGCGGCACCGACAACGCATGGCAATGCCGTGACCAGTTATATTGCCAAAGGTGGCTTTCGTGTCGACTTCCTGACGCCTAACGAAGGCAAGGACACCGACAAGCCGCGCCGTCTCCCCGCGCTGCAAACCGATGCGCAGCCTTTGCGATTTCTCGATTTCCTCATTCACGAGCCTGAACCTGCCGTGCTGCTTCACGGCTCCGGCGTTTACGTCAACGTGCCCTCGCCGCATCGCTATGCCGTGCACAAGCTGATGATCTCGCGCCGTCGCCCGGAAGGCGCCGCCAAGCGAGACAAGGACACTCACCAGGCCGAAGCCCTATTGACCATACTGGCCAAGAAACGCGCGTTTGATCTCAAGGAAATCTGGGACGAGGCCGAAGGACGCGGCAAGGAATGGCGCAAACTGCTGCTCGAGGGGTTTTCTCAATTGTCGCCACAAACTCAAGAATTGATGGCCGACATTGTACCGAAAACAGGGATGCAGAAGACATGACCTTCTCCATCCCTACTCTCCCTCTTCCCTCCGGCCGCGCCATGCCGGTGTTCGGCGTCGGCACCTGGCGCTTGGGCGAGAGCGCCCGTGTCCGCGCCGACGAAGTCAAAGCCGTGCGCGCCGCGATCGAGCGCGGGGTCACATTGATCGACACCGCCGAGATGTACGGAGATGGCGAAGCCGAGACTATCGTCGCCGACGCCATTGGCTCGCGCCGCCACGAACTCTTCATCGTCGGCAAGGTGCTGCCTGGCAATGCTTCGAAGCGCGGCACCGTCGCCGCCTGCGAGCGCAGCCTGAAACGACTGAAGACGGATCGCATCGACCTTTATCTGCTACACTGGCGCGGCGGCGAGCCGCTGTCGGACACCGTGGCCGCCTTTCAGGAACTGAAAGCCGCAGGCAAAATCGTCGACTGGGGCGTAAGCAACTTCGACATCGACGACATGCACGAACTCGCGACGCTCGACCGCAACAAGGAATGCGCCACCAATCAGGTGCTCTACAACCTGACGCGACGCGGCATTGAATTCGATCTTGCGCCCTTCTGCCGGGCGCGAGGCATTCCGATCATGGCCTACTCGCCGCTCGAGCAGGCGCGCATGCTGGGCGACGCAACACTCAGGCAGGTCGCGCAGCACCACGGTGCGAGCCCGGCTCAGGTGGCCCTGGCCTGGCTGCTAAGGCAGCCCGGCATCGCCGCGATCCCCAAGGCCACAGGCCTCAGGCATCTTGACGAGAACATCGCCGCGCTCGACCTCGCGCTCACGCCGGATGACATCAAGGCGCTCGACGCCCGCTTCCCGCCACCCAAGCGCGCGACGCCGCTCGACATGCTATAGGCTTGGCGCGCAGGAGACAGCCCATGACGCTTCGTAACACCCCGCGCATTGCCTTCATCGGCTTCGGCGAAGCGGGACAAGCCATCGCCTCCGGCCTGCGCGAGGAAGGCGTCGCCGAGATCGCCGCGTGGGATATTCGGTTTCCCAGGCCCGAGGGCGAGAGGCTCAAGGCGACTGGCGTGCGAGCCGGAGTGCGCCTCGCCACGTCGGCGGCCGACGCCGTCGCCGGCAGCGACATCGTCATCTCCGCCGTGACAGCGGCATCGAGTCTGGAAGCCGCACAATCGGTCGTGCCGCATCTGTCGGGCCATCCCTACTACATCGACATCAATTCCGTTTCGCCAGGGCGCAAGATCGCAACGGCCGCCCTGCTCGGCGACAAGGCCCGTTATGTCGATGTCGCCGTGATCGCGCCGATCCATCCCAAACGCCATCAGACGCCGGTCCTCATCGCCGGACCACATGCCGAAGCGATCGCCCCCCTGCTCAGCGAGATGGCGATGCAGCTCAAGATTGTCAGCGATGAGACCGGCAAGGCGGCGGCGATCAAGATGATCCGCAGCGTCATGATCAAGGGCATCGAGGCGCTCACCTATGAATGCTTCCTGGCCGCCGAGCGCGCGGGCCTGCTGGAAGAGGTGACGGTGTCGCTGAAGAACAACTATCCCGGCATCGATTGGCGGGAGACGACGACCTACAATCTCGAGCGCATGGCCAGCCATGGCGAACGTCGTGCCGCGGAGATGGAGGAGTCGGCGGCGACGTTGCGCGAACTGGGCCTCAATCCGCTGATGGCCGAGGGAACGGTGGCCCATCAGCGCGAAATGGGGCGACTGGGCAAGTCCGACGCGGTGCGCTCGACGCTCGACAAGGATCGCGCCGATATTCTCGCCGCGATTATCGGCGGCCAAGCCTGATCCTTAGCGTATGGGCTTCCTGAATGGCCGATGAATACCGCCCCGCCGCCAACGCGGCTCTATGACGCGCGGCATGACCGGCTCACCGGCGCGCCGATATCCTACCGTGCCGCCGCCACATCATGTGGGGGAGAGGAAAGATGAAAATCAGAAAACTTGGAAATGCTCTTGCTGTCGCCGCGGCCGCTATCGTCCTGGTCGCCGGTTCGGCCGGATCGAGCGAAGCCAAAACAAAGAAGAAGGCCGAGGCGGCGCCGACGCCCATCTTCTGCTTCGGCCAGTACAAGCCCGTATGCGCGGTCAAAGGCGGGATGAAATTCACCTACGCCAATGCCTGCTATGCGGTGAAGGACGGCGCCAAGGTCTCGAAGCCTGGCGAGTGCAAGCCTACGAAGAAGGCCAAGAAGGCCAAGAAGCCAGCAGGAAAGAAGAAGAAATAGCCGCAGCGCTTCTCAACGCAGAAAGGGCCGCTGTCACGCGCAGCGGCCCTTTCGATTTCTGAACCGCTTTGGATCGCGGTACCGCCCCCCGGACTCCCTCGCAGAGCGGGTCAACCGCGTTTGACAGCAATCATGTCTGCGGATCGACGTCGGCACGTATCAATTTGAGACAACGCACGCGTCGACTTGTTTGTTTGATGAAGGCGTATCGCGCGACCTTCAGTTTGTCTCGGATTTCCTGCTGGTTTTGAACGCATGGCAGCGTGATCGGGCGTGACGCAGTCTGTTCCGTCGAAGCGTCGCAAAAAAAGTTCTTTACAAGAATGGTTAACAGACCGAAAACTTCAATCGGCGGCATCACTTAGTTGGTTAACGGGGCGTACCAGAATGAAACACCTCAGTTTACTCATCGGCGGCGCGTTGCTGGTGATCGGATTGGCGAGCATCGTCCCGACACCCGCTTCCGCTCAGACTGTCTACGATCCGGTTTGCAACTGCCGCAAGCCGGACTCTCAGTACAACACCAAGCGTGTTGTTCGCGGAGCGCCGCGGGTCAACACCCGCGTCCGCTACGTCGATCACACCCGCGAAGTGAAGCGGACTCACCTGCGTCAGGAAAACCGGTTGGTCGTTCACGTCCAGCCGGTGATCAACCGTGAAGTCGTGGTTCACCGTCAGAATACGGTGATCCGCAACATCACGCTGCACAAGGTGAACACCACGAACAAGACCCGCGTCGAGCATCGCAACGAGACCGTCAACCGTTACGTTGCGGGCGGGACCCGTGTCGTGAACGAGGTGCGCCAGGTGCGCGGCGTGAACTGCAATTGCGGTCCCGACGGCGGCGAACGCTATTCTGGCGGCTATACCGGCGGCTCGCGGGTCTCGTACCGCGAATAAACCGCCATCGCCCGGACAAACGGTCAGAACCGCCCCGGACAACATCCGGGGCGGTTTTGTTTTGAGCGCGCTACTCGGCCATGGTCAGCGGAATGGCGCCGAGAAAATCGCGCTTGGCGAGATCGGTGCCGAAATTGCGCGCGATCGCATAAGCCGCGGTGAGGTGGAAGAAGAAGTTCGGCAGCACGAAGTGATTGAGATAATCGGCGCCCTTCATCTTCGCCTTCTTCGGCCCGAGCGGAAACACGATCTCGCGCGCGGATGACGCGTCGATGGCCGCGGCATCCAGCGACTTGATATGCGCCAGCGTGCGCGCAATGCGCTCCTTGAGCTGCTCGACCGTGGTCTCGGTGTCCTCGAACTTCGGCGGATCGATGCCGGCAAGACGGGACGCGCCGTTCTTGGCCTGGTCGCAGGCTGTTTGCACCTGGCGCGTGAGCGCGAACATGTCGGGCGCCAACCGCCAGCCAAGCAGCACGGATGGATCGATCTTCCTGGCCGCGGCATGAGCGGCGGCCTTGTCGAGCACGCCGGACAAGGCGGCAAGTTCGGTCGTGCAGATCGGCAACAGGTTTTGCGACATCGAGTAGGACATGGGGGCTTCCCGGCTTTGAGGCATCGATGCACAGGTTCTAGCAAGAGTCGTCGCCGGGCGGCGCCGGCAGCTTTGAAATCTTCTAAAATATTGATTTGAATAGCTAAAATATGCGTAGCCACACCGATTTTCCGTTGCACCTCTCAATTGCTCCTATAGGGTCGCGCCGACCGGCGGCGTAAGATGGCAATCCATGGGACGCCTGACACATCATCCCTGCCTCCGGCATGGACACGACACGATGAGATTTCCGAACCGGACGCAGCCGGGCTCTTTTGGGCGCGCATGGTATAGGCGCAACTGGCCCACGGGCGTCCTGCTGGCCGCCCTGATCATCGCCATGCCGATTGGGTCACGGGCCCAGACGGTGGCGCCGCCGCCCGAAACGCGGACCGCCCCGGCGCCGCAGCCCGTGCCGCCGGCCATCCCGTTCGCGACGCCTTCCCTCGCCGCCGCTCCGGCCGTCACCCTGCCCCGCGACCTGTCGCCTTGGGGAATGTTCATGGCCGCCGACATCGTCGTGAAGGCGGTGATGCTCGGCCTCGTCTTCGCTTCGGTCGTCACCTGGACGGTCTGGCTCGCCAAGCTCCTGGAGCTGTTGCTGGCCAGCGGCAGGCTGCGCCGCGGCATCGCCGCGCTGGCCGCAGCCCGGACCTGGGACAATGCCACCGCCGCCTTCCCGGACAATGATAGCGGCGTTGCCCGGCTGGTCCGTGAGGCCGACGCCGAAATCAGGCTGTCGGCCGAGGCGGTCGCGCCGCACCCCCTGTCGCCCGAGGGTGTCAAGGAACGCATCGCCTCGCGCTTCGAGCGCACCGAGGCTGCCGCCGGGCGCGCCATGGTGCGCGGCACCAGCATTCTCGCGACCATTGGCGCCACCGCCCCCTTCGTGGGCCTGTTCGGCACCGTGTGGGGCATCATGAACTCCTTCATCGGCATCTCGAAGGCGCAAACCACCAACCTCGCCGTGGTCGCGCCCGGCATCGCCGAGGCGCTGCTCGCCACCGCGCTCGGCCTCGTCGCCGCCATACCCGCCGTGATGATGTACAACTTCTTCTCGCGCTGGATCGCCGGCTATCGCGCGCTCAACGCCGATGCCTCGGCGTCGATCATGCGTCTCGTCAGCCGCGAGATCGAACGCGGCGCCTTCGAGCGCCGCCCGCGCGGCGTCGCGGCCGCGGAGTAAAACCAATATGGCGGTGCGCCTCGACCACGGCGAAGAAGGCTGGACCGAGATCAGCGAGATCAACGTCACGCCGTTCATCGACGTCATCCTGGTGCTCCTCATCATCTTCATGATCGCGGCGCCGCTGGCGACGGTCGATGTCTCGGTCGATCTGCCCGCCGCCAACGCCGAGAAGGCACAGCGTCCCGACAAGCCGCTGTTCCTGACGCTCAGGCAGGATTTGTCGCTTGCGCTCGGCAACGACGACGTGCCGCGCGCCGCGCTCGCTTCCGCGCTCGATCGCGCCACCGCGGGCGACAAGCAGCAGCGCGTATTCCTGCGCGCCGACAAGACGGTGGCCTATGGCGAACTGATGATCGTCATGAACGACCTGCGCAGCGCCGGCTATCTGCACATCGCGCTGGTCGGGCTCGAAGCCGCGCCGGTGACGCCATGATTCGCCGCCTGCCCGCGACGGCGCGCTGGAGCACCTGCTTCGTCGCAGCGCTCGGCGTCCACGTCGCCGGAGCCGCCGTTCTGCTGACGCATTGGCAACCTGACTCCGATCAGGTCGCCAACGCTCCCGTCATCATGATCGATATGGCGCCGATCGCGGCGGCGCCGGAAACCACCCCAACCGACATGCCGCCCGACACCGTCGCGCGCCAATTCCAGGCCGGCGAGCAGACGCCCGACAAGCCGGAAGAAGAGGTCGTCGAGAAGCCGCAGCCGCCCGAACCGGAAAAGCAGGTCGAGATCGCCAAAGCCGAGGCGGAGCCAGAACCGGAGAAGAAGCCGGAGATCGAGCCCGAGCCGGCGAAAGCCGAGATAGCGATGCTGCCCCCGCCGCGGCCGGTCGAAAAGGCCGAGGACAAGAAGGAAGAAAAGAAGAAGGAGGAACGGAAAAAGCCGCGCCCCCGTCAGGCCAGCCTTGCCGCCGCGCCCAGTGCCGCCGACCAGGTGGCGCCGCGCGCTGCCGCTCCCAATGCAGGCGCCGCCCGCGACTCCACCGCCCTGCCGAACTGGACGTCGCGCGTCATCTCGCGCCTCGAGCGTTACAAGCGCTATCCGTCGGAAGCACAATCGCGCGGCGACCGCGGCGTGGTCCGCCTGGCTTTCAACGTCGACCGCAGCGGCGGCGTACATAACGCCCGCGTCGTCGGCTCGTCCGGATCGAACATCCTCGATCGCGAAACGCTTGCCATGATCGAGCGAGCATCTCCCTTGCCGCCGCCACCCGAGGAAGTGAGGGGCAGCTACATCCCCGTGGTCGTGCCGATCGCCTACTCGATCCGCTGACACGACTGTTTATTCCATACGCGATAAAACACCGGATGTGTCGCAAAACGACGCAACTCGCCGCCTGAATTAACCACATCCGCAAAGGTTCAGGAACAAAGCGACGCAAATCCTTGCAGTCGTCGCAGGGTATGGGAATTGTTTATGCGGGATGACGATGCACGCTGATGTGCAGTCCCGCGACACAAAGGAAACCCGGTAGCCAATAATCCGGCAACGAGTCCGCCCATGAAACGGTCGATAGCAGCAAGTGTGATTTGCAGTCTGGTCGTCAGCTTTGCGTCGGCGTCTTTCGCCTCCACAGCCAAACGTAACGACCGCTTTGCCAACACCGAACCTCTCGAGACCATGTCGCGCAGCCGCGCCGAAGCCGCCGATCAGGCGGCCCAGGTGCCAGGTGGCGCCAGCCTGCTGCTGGAAGCTTTGCGCTACCGCGGCGCCAACGCCAAGCAGCTCGGACTGCCTGCGCAGTTGTGGTGCGCGGACTTCATGAACTTCGTCATCAAGAAGGCCGGCGGCAACAAGGGCACTCAGTCGCGAGCCGCGCGTTCTTTCCTCGAATTCGGCAAGAAGCTGGACGGCCCGCGCGTCGGCGCCATCGCCATTCTCAAGCGCGGCGGCCCGCAGAACGGCCATGTCGGCATCGTCCGCGGCACCGACGGCCAGGGCAACCCGATCCTGATCTCCGGAAACAGCGGCAACCTGGTTCGGCAGTCGTCCTATCCGAAGGAAAAGGTCCTCGGCTACGTCATGCCGCCGGACTACGTGTTGCGGGAAATCGCCAGCGCGGCCCGCGCCCAGGCGATAAAGCAACAGCAGATGCAATAGTAACGACGGCAATGCCGCCTATGACGCCGCGCAATCCGCGCGGCGTTTTCATTTTAAAAGCCCGACCGCCGGGTGCCGGCGTTAGTATTAATCACGCCATGCGCCCTTCTTCGACGCCGTCTTCGCCTCGGGATTAATGTTAATCCCGGCTTGCACGCGCATAAACCGCCGTCGCACGGCATGATCGCGCGCAGCAAATCCGGATAACTGGTCGCGCGTCACGGAGGATAAAACAAGACGACATGCTTCGGGGAGCACGCATCGTCTTCATTCAGATTACCGTCGCTGGAGCAATCTCCATTGCGGCGACTCCTGCGCATGCGGTCACGCGCGAACAGATCAAACTGTGCGAACATAAGGGCGATGGATCCGTCGATCAACGCATCGCCGCCTGCGACGCCGTCATCGACGGATCCAGAAACGCCAAGCAGCGCGCCGCGGCCCAGGCCAGCAAGTCAAAACTGGTCAAGAGCCGCGCGGCGACTCAGCAACGCAAGGCCGAGGAACTCGTCGCCGGTGGCAAGGATAAACGCACGCGAGGCGACGCCGCCGGTGCCGTCCGCGATTTCGACGAAGCGATCCGGCTCGACTCCAAAAATCCTGAAGCGTTCTACCAGCGCGCACTGGCGCAGCGCGACCGCGGTGACAGCGAGCGGGCCATCCAGGATCTGGAGCAGTCGCTCAAGCACGACGCTCGCAATTCCGATGCGCTGAAGAGCCTCAGCCACCTCTATTACGACCGCCGCAAGTTCGACGCTTCCATCGGTGCGCTGGACGCCGCCATCAAGCTCAACGCCAACGACAGTATCGCCTATTACAATCGTGGCATGGCATACCGCGCCAAGGGCGAGCCCGACCGCGCCATCGTCGATTACGACCGCGCCATCAAGCTCAACGGCAGCGACGCCGTGGCGTTTCACAGCCGCGGCCTCGCCTATCGCGACATCCGCGACTACGAGCGCGCCATTCAGGATTTTGACCAGGCGCTCAAGCTGAAGCCCGATTTCATTCTGGCGCTCAACGACCGCGGCATCGCCTATTCGGCCAAGAGCCAGGTCGAGCGGGCGATCCAGGACTTCGACCAGGCCATCCTGCTCGATCCGCGCGATGCCTTCGCCTACAACAACCGTGGTCTCGCCTATCGCGGCCGGGGAGAGGTCGAACGGGCCATCAAGGACTATGATCAAGCGGTTTTGCTCAACCCGAACTACGTCCTCGCCTTCTACAACCGCGGCAATGCCTTCTACGACAAGGGCGACTACGACCGCGCCATTCGCAATTACGATCAGGCGATCCGCCTCGATGCCGAGTACGCGTTGGCCTATTACGACCGTGGCGTTTCCTATTTCGCCAAGCGGGACTACGATCGCGCGCTGAGCGATCTGTCGCAGGCGGTCAAGCTCGATCCGAAAGACTCCCTGTCCTACTATAATCGCGGCGTGGTCTATATCGCGCGCGGCGAATACGATGCCGCCGTCGCCGATTTCGACCGTTCGATCCGAATCGATCCGAGGAATACCCGGGCCTTCTACAACCGCGGCCTGGCGCTGAAGGCCAAAGGCAGCGACGAGCGCGCCATCGCCGACTTCACCCAGACGATCCAGCTTGACGGCAAGAACGCGCTCGCCTTCTTCAATCGGGGCCTCGTTCATCGTTCGCGCGGCGACACCGAGCGCAGCCTCGCCGACTTTGATCAGGCGCTCAAGCTCGATTCAAAGAACGCCCAGGCGTGGTACGAGCGCGGCTTCACCTTATTCGAGAAGCGCGATTACGACCGCGCCATTGCGGACTTCAACCAGGCGACCAACATCAAGCCGGACTATACCGCGGCGCTCACACAGCGCGGCCTCGCCTACGGCGCCAAGGGCGATGGCGATCGCGCCATTGCCGATTTCGACACCGCGCTGCGCATCGATCCGGCCTATGCGCCGGCGCTGGCCAATCGCGGCGACGCTTTCCAGAAGAAGCGGCAGTTCGACCGCGCCATTGCCGACTTCAACGAAGCCATCAAGGTCAATCCCGAATATCCGGGGACCTACCTGAACCGTGGCCTGGCGCTGCAGGACAAGGGCGACTTCAAGGCTGCCGTCGCTGACTTCTCCCAGGCCATCAAGCTCGATCCGAAGAGCGCTGTCGCCTATAACGGCCGCGCCTTCGCCTACCAGCATCTGAACGAGGACGACCGGGCGTTTCAGGACTACGAGCAGGCGGTCAAGCTCAACCCGAATTTCGGCATCGCCTATTATAACCGCGGCAAGGCCAGCTACGACCGCCGAGACTACGACCGCGCCGTCGCCGATCTGTCACAGGCGGTGAAACTGGAGCCGCGCGATCCGGTCGTCGCCCACGCCCGCGGCCTCGCCTATCGCGAACGGCGCGATTTTGACCGTGCCATCGCCGATTTCGATCAGGCGCTGCGGCTCGACCCGAAATTCACCGCGGCCTACGTCGATCGCGGCAATGCCTATCAGGGCAAGGGCGAGTACGAGCGCGCCACCAGCAACTACGATCTTGCTATCAAGCTCGACCCCAAATACGGCGCCGCCTTCACCGAGCGCGGCAACACCTACGCCCTGCGTGGGAACGTCGATCGCGCGCTGCAGGACTATGAGCAGGCCATCAAGTTCAACCCGAACTATGCCGGCGTCTTCACCAGCCGCGCCCAGCTCTGGCAGCGCAAGGGCGACCTCGGCAAGGCGCTCGCCGACCTCGATCAGGCGATCAAGATCGACCCCGGCTTCGCGCTGGCGCTGGCAAGCCGCGGCGCCATTCATCAGAGCCGCGGCGATCTCGACCGCGCCATCGCCGACTTTGACCGCGCCATCGCCGCCGATCCACACTCCGACTTCGCCTATAATAGCCGCGGCCTGGCCTACAAGGCCAAGGGCCAGACCGAGCGCGCGCTCAAGGACTTCGACCAAGCCGTCACCATCAATTCAGGCTTTGCCGCCGCGCTGCTCAACCGCGGCGAGACGCTTCAGGCCGGCGGCTTTCATGAACGGGCCATCCGCGACCTCGATCAGGTGATCAAGCTCAATCCGGGCAACGCGCAGGCCTATCTGGCGCGCGGCCTCGCCTATGCCGGCAAGCCGGATCACGACCGCGCCATCGCCGATCTCAGCCAGGCCATCAAGCTCGATGGCTCATTGGCCGCCGCCTACAATGGGCGCGGCATCGCCTGGCGCGCGCGCGGCGAGCGCGACAAGGCCATCGCCGACTTCAGCCAGGCGGCCAAGATCGATCCGAACTTTGCCATGGCCTTCTCGAACCGCGCCACGGCCTATTACGACAAGCGCGACTACGAGCGCGCCATCGGCGACCTGGCGCAGGCGATCAAGCTCAACCCCAACGCTGTGCGCTCCTATTACGACCGCGGCATCGCCTACGGCGCCAAGGGCGACACCGACCGCGCCATCGCCGATTTCGACGCGGCCCTCAAGCTTGACCCGAAGAACGCCGTCGCCTTCAACAATCGCGGCGTCGCCTTCCGTAGTAAGGGCGACGCGGAGCGCGCCCTCGCCGACTTCGCCGAAGCGATCAAGCTTAACGACGCCTATGCCGCGGCCTATTACAACCGCGCCAACGCCTACGCCGACAAGGGTGACCCCGAACGGGCCTTCGCCGATTTCGAGCGCGCGCTGAAAATCGACGCCAAGGACGCCTATGCGCTGCACGATCGCGGCCTGGTGCTCTACGAAAAGCGTGACTTCGAGCGCGCCATCGCCGATTTCGAGGCGGCGACGCGCCTGGCGTCCGGCTATTCGGTCGCCGCGAACCCGCGCGCCGGCAACATTCGCGGCCAGCGCGGCTATGACCGGGATGTAGAGGAGACCGAGACCCGGCTGCAGGTCAGCCCGCTTTTCGCGCTGGCCTATAACGACCGTGGCATCGCGCAGGCGGGGAGGAAGGATCTCGACCGCGCCATCGCCGATTTCGATCGCGCCATCCGGATCAATCCGAATTTCTCGGCGGCCTACTACAACCGCGGCAACGCCTTCTATCAGAAGGGCGACGTCGACAAGGCGATCGCCAATTACGATGCCGCGCTCAAGCTCAATCCGAAGGACGCGATCGCCTGGTTCGACCGCGGCGTCGCCCATTACGAGCGCGAATCGCTCGACCGCGCCATTGCCGATTTCGAGCAGACGGCGAAGCTCGATCCGAGGAACGCGCAGGCGTTCTACAATCTCGGCATCGCGTTCCAGGAAAAGCACGATTTCGAACGCGCCATCCAGAACTACAATCAGGCGCTGGCCGTCGACGGCCGGCTCGCCGCCGCCTATTCGGCGCGCGGCTATGCGCTGGCGAGCAAGGGCGACTTCGACAAGGCGCTGGCCGACCTGACGCAGGCGGCGCGGCTGGGCGCCAGCGCGTCCGCCTATAACGATCGCGGCATCGTCTACGGCATCAAAGGCGAGACCGGTCGTGCCATCGCCGATTTCGACCAGGCTATCGCGCTCGATCCGAAGTATGCGCCGCTCTACAACAACCGCGCCATCGTTCACGCCGCCACCGGCCAGCTCGACAAGGCCATCGCCGATTACGACCAGGCCGTAAAGCTCAACGCCACTTATGCCGCCGCCTTCTACAACCGCGGCAACGCCAAATACGACAAGGGCGACCATACCGGCGCCGCCGCCGACTACGCCAGCGCGCTGAAGCTTGCGCCCGCGGACGCCGCCACGCTCAACAACCGCGGCAACGCCTTCGCCAATGTCCGCGACTTCGACCGCGCCATCGCCGACCTGTCGCAGGCGATCAAGGTCAGTCCGGGCTATGCGCAGGGCTACAACGACCGCGGTGTCGCCTATGGCGCGCGCGGCGACGTCGACCGGGCGCTGGCCGATTTCGAGCAGGCGGTGAAGCTCGACGCCGGCAACAGCTTCGCCTTCTACAATCGCGGCCTCGCCCAGCGCGACAAGAACCAGATCGACCAGGCCATCGCCAGCTTCGAGCAGGCCATCAAGCTCAATCCGGCCTACGCGGTGGCCTACTACAACCGCGGCAATGCCTACGAGTACAAGCGCGACTTTCCGCGCGCCATTGCCGACTTCGACGCCGCCATCAAGCTCCGGCCGGATTACGCGCTGGCCTATTACGACCGCGGCCTGTCCTACGGCGCCATGGGCGACGCCGACCGTGCCATCACCGATCTCACCGAGGCGATCAAGTACGACCGCGGCAATGCGCTGGCCTTCTACAACCGCGGCATCGCCTACCGCATCAGGAGTGACCTCGACCGCGCCGTGTCCGATTTCGGCGAGGCCATCAAGCTCGACGGCAAGTTCGCGCTGGCTTACGCGCAGCGCGGCGTCGTCATGTACGCGCGCGGCGACCTCGACCGCGCCATCGCCGACTTCTCGGAGGCGCTGCGCTACGACGCCAGCGCCGCCGATGTCCATTACCGGCGCGCCGTCGCCTTCCGCGACAAGCGGGATTTCGACCGTGCGGTGGCCGACTTCAGCCAGGCCATCCGCATCGAGCCGAAGGGCGCGCTCGCCTATCAGAGCCGAGGCCGCGCCTACCGCCTGAAGGGCGACATCGAGCGCGCCGTGGCCGATTTCGACCAGGCGGTGAAGCTCGACGGCCGGTCCTCCGCCGCCCTCACGGATCGCGGTACGACGCGTGGCCTGCGCGGCGAGTTCGACGCCGCCATCGCCGACTTCGACGCCGCGCTCAAGCTCAATGCCGACAATGCGGTCGCCTACAACAACCGCGGCTTCGCTCTGCGCCACAAGGGTGACAACGACCGTGCCATTGCCGATTTCAGCGAGGCCATCAAGCGCGACGCCAACTATGCGCTCGCCTACGTCAACCGCGCCGGCGTCTTCGCCGACAAGCGCGACTACGACCGCGCCATCGCCGATTACGATGCCGCGGTCAAGCTGAACGCCGGTTCGGTCGACGCCTATAACGGTCGCGGCCTCGCCTATGACAGCAAGGGTAATTTCGAAGAAGCGATCGCGAACTTCTCGCAGGCCATCAAGCTGGAGCCGAAGAATGCACGCGCGCTGAATAACCGCGGCTTCGCCTACCGCAACAAGCGCGACATGGAGCGCGCCATCGCCGATTACAACGCCGCGCTGGCGATCGATCCGAACTATGCTTTGGCGCTCTACAACCGCGGCTTCGCCTATTACGACACCCGCGACTTCGATCGCTCCAGCCGCGACATGAACCAGGCCATCAAGTTCAACCCGAACTTCGCCTCGGCCTTCCTCGATCGCGGCCTCACGCCGGATCGCAGCGATTTCGACCGCACCGTTTCGTCCGCCGATGCGACCATCGAGCAGACGCCATCCTATGCGGTGTCCTTCTCCGGCCGCGGCGTCGCCTATGAGAACCGCCGCGAGGCCGACCGCATCATCCGGGACGCCGGCCAGCCGATCCGCGGCAACCGCTACAACAGCTATGTCTACGCGCCGGATACCTTCCCGCCGCCAAGCCCGCCGTTGCTGACGCCGATGACGCCGGCCAAGCCTGAAACCAAGCCCGAGGCCAAGGTCGACGTGCCGCTGCCGGCGCCCTCGCCGCGCGCCGAAGCGTCCGCCATCGCCGCTCACGCGCAAGCGGTCGAAGGCGTGGACATTCCGATGCCGCAGGCGCGGCCTCATGCGGCGCCCCGCAAGGTCACGCACGCGCCGCGGCCGCAACCGCAGCCCCGCGAACGACGCTCCGCCGAGCGGCGCTGAAACACCGGCGGCGCGAATCGCCTAGATTGACCGGTAAATGGTCACGCCCGCCGCCCGCAAACGCATCAAAAGCCTGCTGACGCCCGCCGAGCGGCGCCTGTTCGCGCGTCTCGACACGCCGCACAAAATCCAGACCTTCCTCGACAAGATGCCAGCGAATTTCGGCCTCCTCGGCGACACCGCGATGTCGCCGCGCACGATGCTGAAAGCCAGGGTCGCGCATTGCTCGGAGGGCGCGGTGTTCGCCGTCGCTGCGCTGGCCTTCCACGGCCGGCCCTCGTGGCTCATCGACATGCGGGCGCTGCCGAGCGATTACGATCACATCATCACAGTGTTCAAGGAGCGCGGCTTGTGGGGCGCGATCAGCAAGACCAATCACCCGGTGCTGCGCTGGCGCGATCCGGTTTACCGCTCGCCCCGCGAGCTGGTGATGTCCTACGTCCACGAGTATTGCCTGCCGGGCGGCAAGAAATCGCTGATGGAATATTCGCGGCCCTTCGCGCTCACCCGTTACGCGCCGGAGCGCTGGCTGACACCGGCGGACGATCTCGACTGGCTGATGCTGGCGCTGGACGAGGCCCCGCATCTGCCGATCGCGCCAAAGGCGTCGCTCAAGCGTCAGCGCCGTTCCACGGCCCTCGAGCGGGACGCCCACAACCGGACCGAATGGTCCGACCCGCGCGAGAAGAAACCGGCCGCCAGGGCCTCGAAACGGCGCGGCTGACGTTCTACAATCGCGCAACCGAAGCCGGAGACCCGCGCGTGACGTCCTTCATTTACCGCCGCCCCTTCACCGTCCCCTGGGGCGATTGCGATCCGGCCGGCATCGTCTTCAATCCGAAGTTCTTCACTTATTTCGACACCAACACCTGGCAGTTGTTCGAAGCCGCCACCGGGGTGAAGGTTCACGACATCAATGAGCGGTTCGGCATTATCGGCATTGCCCTGGTCGATGCCGGCGCCAATTTCATGAAGCCGGTCAAGTACGGCGACGAGATCGAGATCGTGTCGCGGGTTGCGGAGTTTCGCCGCTCGAGCTTCGTCGTCGAGCACAAGATCCTGCTCGGCGGCGATCTGCGCAACGAAGGCACCGAAACGCGCGTCTGGGCGGTCAAGCACCCGGACGATCCGGAGAAGATCAAGACGGCGGCGATACCAGAAGAGGTAATCAAGGCGTTTAAGTAAGAGTCGTCCCCGCGCGTAGCCGTTCGAAGAACGGCGTTCTGAACGCCTATGAGCGGGGACCATAGCCGCAGGCCTATCGGCTCAAACCGCTGGCGGTGGTTATGGGTCCCGGCTCGCGGCCGCAAGGCGGCCTTGGCCGGGACGACAAACCTTGCCTACGCCAGCTTCACGTACTCGAAATCGCCACCCTTGTTGTCGATGCCGACCTTGGGCGGCGCGATCCACGACGCGAACTTGCCGACCTCGAGCACCGGCTGCATCAAGCCCTCGATGTAGACGCGGTCATTGTCGTTCGGCAGATAATTATCCCGCGTCCTCGCCCAGGTCGTCTCATCGACGATGTTGCCTTCCGGGTCGGCCTTGATCTTGGAGAACTCGCCGATCTGGCGGTGGAAAGCCTGGTGCGGCAGTTTCATCTGATAGTTGATGCCGTACTGCTCGATCACCTTGTTCCAGCGCGACACGCCCAGTTCGCAGTCCTTCAGGTAGTCGTCGCGCAGGCGCATATTGAGCGCCGACAATGCGGGCGCGTCCTCGTTGACCAGAATGCCGCTCTTGAGCCGCAGCACCGGATAGGTGTCGCTCTCCAGCTTGTGGTCGTCGCCGGTCAGACGCTCCTCCCGGAAACGGCCCTTGATGCCGGAGTGGAAGGCGTTAGCGGCATTGGTCGAAATCTCGTTGCCGAACAGGTCGAGCGACAGCGAGCAGTGCAGGTTCAGCTTCTTCTGGATCGTCGGCAGGTCGATGACGCCGAGCTTGCGCACCGCCGCAATATCGTTCGGGTCGTCGATACCGGCGTTCTTCATCGCCTCGCAGGTGCGCTCGATGACGCGGGTGACGCCGGTTTCGCCGACGAACATATGGTGTGCTTCCTCGGTCAGCATGAAGCGGCAGGTGCGCGACAACGGGTCGAAGCCGGACTGCGCCTGCGCCTCGAGCTGCATCTTGCCGTCGCGGTCGGTGAAGTAGGTGAACATGAAGAAGGACAGCCAGTCCGGCGTCTTCTCGTTGAAGGCGCCAAGCATGCGCGGCGTGTCGGCGTCGCCGGAGCGGCGCTCGAGCAATGCGTCCGCCTCGTCGCGGCCTTCGCTGCCGAAATACTTGTGCAGCAGATAGACCATCGCCCAGAGGTGACGGCCCTCCTCCACGTTGACCTGGAACAGGTTGCGCAAATCGTAGAGCGACGGCGCGGTCTTGCCGAGGTGGCGCTGCTGCTCGACCGAGGCCGGCTCGGTATCGCCCTGGATGACGATAAGGCGGCGCAGCAGGGCGCGATATTCGCCCGGCACTTCCTGCCAGGCCTTCTCGCCTTTGTGCGCGCCGAACGGGATCGTGCGGTCCTCGACCTGCGGCGCCAGCAGAATGCCCCAGCGATATTCCGGCATCCTGACGTAGTCGAACTTGGCCCAGCCCTTCGGATCGACCGACACCGCGGTGCGCAGGTAAACTAGCGCTTCCTGGAAACCGTCCGGCCCCATGTCGTTCCACCAGTTGATGTAACCGGGGTGCCACTTCTCCAGCGCGCGCTTGACGCGCGCATCGGAGTTGAGGCCGACATTGTTCGGGATCAGGCCGTCATAATCGACATTGACGATGTTCATGCGCTGTTTCCTATCCACTTTTCCCGGGCGCAGCGCAGCGCGCTTGCGGTGCGCTGCAGACCCGGGATCGTCTCAGACACCGGTTGGAACGGCCCCGGTTCTGCGCGGCGGCATTCATGCCGCAGCGCGCCCGGGGCAAGCATCCTCACACTCTCTCTTTATTAAACGTCGGCTTGACGCCGCTGCCGTACAGTTTCAGCGCGCCCTGCTCGCCGATGGCGTTGGGGCGCTGGAAGATCCAGTTCTGCCAGGCGGTGAGCCGCCCGAAGATTTTCGTTTCCATGGTCTCGGGACCGGCGAAGCGTAAATTCGCTTCGAGGCCAGTGAGCGCATCCGGAGAAAACGAGGCGCGCTCTTCCATCATCACGCGCAATTCGTCGTCCCAGTCGAAATCCTCGTAGGCAAAAGTGACGAGACCAAGTTCGAGCGCATCGTCCGCTTCGAGCGGCTCGCCGATCTTGTCCTGAGCGGCCTGGATCGACTTGTCGTCGTCGAGAAAACGCGCCTGCAGCCGCGTCAGGCCATTGCCCATCGGATAGGGCCCGAAATTGACCTTGCCGAGCGTGATTGCGGCAGGCGCGCGGTTGTCGCCTTCGCGGGTGCCGATCAGCATCGCGGCGCGGTCGGCGACGAAGACCAGTTCGGCAAGCGTACCGGCAAAGCAGGAGCCGGGCTCGACCAGGGTCATCAGGGTTTTAGGCGTGACATCGAGCCGCTTGAACACCCGCTTCACATAATGCCGGATTTCGCGCAGCAGCCAGCCGTTATGACCGTTCAGCAGCACGTCGTCGTGGCTCAGCACGGCCTTGGCATCGCCTTCGGTCTTGAGCACGACGAGATTGATGGTCGGCTCGTTGGTGCGCAGGTGGAGGATGGCGTCCTCAAGTTCGCGGGCCATGGCCAAAGGCCAGAACGCCGCGCCCTTTTCATGAACGGCATCGACCGACGCGGGCGCGGCCTCGCCCGGCGCCTTGACGATAATGGTCGCGATCGACTTGTCGCGCTCGATCTCGACCTCGACATGCGAATAGGAAACGCGGCTGTCCGCGATGGTACGCTCGAGCGGCGTCAGCGTGATGCCCTTGGCATCGGCCGGACGGTCGGATTGCGCGGCGATCTCGGCCGCCCGCGCCTTGACGGCGTCCTGCCATTTCGACGGCGGCACCGCCTCGTCAACCAGTTTCCAGTCCACCGCCTTGGCGCCGCGCAGGCCTTCCTCGGTGGCGCAGAAGAAGTCGGCGCGGTCGCGGCGGACCTTGCGCTTGTCGGTGACGCGCGTCAGCCCGCCGGTGCCCGGCAGCACCGCGAGCAGCGGCGCTTCCGGCAGCGACACCGCGGAGCGGCGGTCGTCGATCAGCATGATGTGTTCGGCGGCCAGCGCGAGCTCATAGCCACCGCCGGCGCAGGCACCCGACACCGCCGCCATGTATTTCTGGCCGGAATTGGCGCTGGCGTCCTCGATGGCGAGCCGCGTCTCGTTGGTGAACTTGCAGAAGTTCACTTTCCACTGATGCGTCGACTTGCCGAGCATGCGGATGTTGGCGCCGGCGCAGAACACATTGTCCTTGCCGGACTTGATGACGACCGCCTGCACTTCCGGATGCTCGAAGCGCAGCCGCTGCACGGCGTCGTTGAGCTCGATATCGACGCCGAGGTCGTAGGAATTGAGCTTGAGCTCGTAATCGGGCCGCAGGCCGCCGGCCGGATCGACGTCCATAATCAGGTTGGCGACGTTGCCGTCAATCTCGATGCGCCAATGACGATAGCGCGACGGATCGGTACGGTAGTCGACGATGGTGGACTCGGCGGTGTCGGTCATCCCGGCGTGTCTTCCCTGCAAACAGAGCGATATGCATTATTTTGCATATCTGTATCACTCGTCCTGGTAGCCGGCAACATTTTAATTCATAATCATTCTCAAATTCCGTTGCATTAGCATTATAATGCATGGTAAGCGAAGGCCATGAAACCGGCCCCGACACAAGCCGCGACGAGGAAACCGCCCCGCGCGTCCGATGCTTACCTGCATCGGCTTGGCGAGAGGGTGCGCATGCTGCGCAATCAGCGCGGCATGTCGCGCAAGGTGCTGGCCCGCCAGGCCAAGGTGTCCGAGCGATATATTGCCCAGCTGGAGTCCGGCCTCGGCAACTGTTCCATTGTTCTCCTGCGCCGCATCGCCCGCGCCATCGGCATGCCAGTGACGCAGCTCGTCCACGACGGCAGCGATCCGCCGCTCGATCTCGTCCTGATCTCCCAGTTCCTCGAGCGCCTGTCGCCCGGCGACCTGGCCGAGGCCCGGCATCTGCTGAGCGAGCGCTTCCGCGCGGTCGGCGCCGACGATCCGGCGCGGAAGCGGCGCATCGCCCTGATCGGGCTGCGCGGCGGCGGCAAATCCACGCTCGGCATGCTGCTGGCCGAGCAGCTCGGCGTGCCCTTCGTCGAGCTCAACCGCGAGATCGAACGCCGCGCCGGCGCCTCGCTCGGCGAGATCTTCGACATGTTCGGCCAGGAGGCCTTCCGCCGCGCCGAGCGCGAGGCGCTCGACGACGTGCTCAACCAGCACGAGGCCTTCGTCCTCGCCACCTCCGGCTCCATCGTCACCGAGCCGGGCACGCTGGACATGCTGCTGTCGTCCTGCTTCACGGTGTGGGTGCGCGCCGAGCCGCAGGAGCACATGAAACGCGTGATGGCGCAGGGCGACATGCGGCCGATGGCCAATTCGGCGCGCGCGATGGACGACCTGATTTCCATTCTCAAAAGCCGCGAACCGCTCTATGCCAGGGCGGAAGCGACCGTCACCACCACGGGCAAGACGCCCGAGCAGAATCTCGGCGAGCTGCTGCGCGTCATCGCGCCGGCTCTGCGCAACAAGGAGCCGGCCCCCGCCGGATCAGCCTGATGACTGAAACGATCAAGACCGACGTCCTCATCGTCGGCGCCGGTCCCTGCGGCCTGTTCGCCGTGTTCGAACTCGGCCTCCTGGACATCAAGGCGCACCTCGTCGACATCCTCGACAAGGTCGGCGGCCAGTGCGCTGAGCTCTATCCGGAGAAGCCGATCTACGACATCCCCGGCATTCCGGAGATCACCGGCCAGGGCCTCTCCGACGCGCTGATGCAGCAGATCAAGCCGTTCAACCCGACCTTCCACCTCGGCGAGATGGTGACCGGCATCGAGAACATCGGCGATCCGCTCTACCGCATCACCACCACCGCCGGCAAAACCTTCGAGACCAAGGTGATCGTCATCGCCGCCGGCGGCGGCTCGTTCCAGCCGAAGCGGCCGCCGATCGAGGGCATCGAACCCTACGAGGCAAAGTCGGTGTTCTATGCGGTGCGCAGGATGGAGACGTTCCGCGACAGGAACATCGTCATCGTCGGCGGCGGCGACAGCGCACTCGACTGGACGCTGAACCTGCAGCCCGTCGCCAGGCGCGTCACGCTGGTCCACCGCCGCGACGATTTCCGCGGCGCGCCCGACAGCGTCAACAAGATGCGCAGCCTGGTCGCCGCCGGCGCCATGGACCTGCGCATCGGCCAGGTCGCCGCGCTCGAAGGAAACGACGGCCAGCTCGAAGCCATCTCGGTCAAGGACAAGGACGGCAAGCTCGACCGCGTCGCCTGCGACGCCATGCTGCCCTTCTTCGGCCTGACCATGAAGCTGGGGCCGATCTCGGACTGGAAGCTCGACATGGACGACGAACTCATCAAGGTCGACGTCTCCACCTTCGAGACCAACCGCCACGGCATCTTCGCCATCGGCGACATCAACACCTATCCCGGCAAGCTCAAGCTGATCCTGTCGGGCTTCCACGAGGGCGCGTTAATGGCGCAACGCGCGCATCATTACGTGCACCCGGAAAAGCGCCTCGTGTTCCAGTACACGACGTCGTCCACCAGCCTGCAGAAGAAGCTCGGCGTCGCCTGAGCGCACAGCAACGAACAAGCACCATGCCCAAGATCACCTTCATCGAACACGACGGCACCGTTCACGAGGTCAAGGCCGAGCTCGGCGCGTCGGTCATGGAAACCGCGCTGCGCAACGATATCAGCAGCATCGTCGCCGAGTGCGGCGGCGGCTGCACCTGCGCCACCTGTCACGTCTATGTCGATGAGGCCTGGGTCGAGCGCGTCGGCCCGCCCTCGCCGTCCGAGGATGCCGAACTCGACGCCGCCTTCGACGTGCGCGCCAATTCGCGGCTGTCGTGCCAGATCACGGTGACCGAGGCCCTCGATGGCCTGATCGTGCGCACGCCGTCCTATCAGGGACGCTAGCGTTACCCACAAAACAAAAACGGCCCGGGGCTCATCGCCGCCGGGCCGTTTGTCGTTTCGGGGCCGTTGATCAGAACGAGCCCGGCGGCAGGCGATAGATGTCCGGCGTCTTGGCGTCGGCGATGTAGAACAGCATCAGGCTGCCCGGCGTCAGGATGCGCTGGTTGTTCTCGCCCTGGCTGAACGTGCCCTGCAGCAGCAGGATCGCGGTGCGGTCCTTGGCGTCGCTGCCGCGGAACATCAGCAGGCCGTTATTGATCGGCATGTTGGTGGCGACGGTGTCGGGCTTGAAGCCCTCGCTCATGAAATGCGAGCGCAGCACGCTCGAGTTCGAGAACAGCTGCTCCGGCGTCATCTTGTCGTCGGTCGCCTTCGACCACGACGCCGACACCTGGATCAGCTTCTTGCTCTGATAGCCGAACACATAGGACACTTCCGCGCCGCCGCCGCCCGGCAGCAGGTCGGGAACGGTGACGACCAGCGCCTTGGTGCGCTCGCCGGCATTGGGCTGCTCGCGAATGGCGTCGGCCTTCACGCCGAAGTCCTTGGTGATCGCGGCCTTCACCTCCGCCTCGCTCATGCCGAACTTGGCCGAGCGGAAGCCCTCCACATTGGCGGACGAGGTCGACATCACGCCGGACGCGCCGGCCGGCGGCGCCGGAGGCGGCTGATCCTTCTTGGTGCCCTGGCTCAGAGCCGGTCCCTGGCTCGCCAGCAACGCGGCCGCGACGACAACGCCCGCGAGCTTGATACGGTTGATAGACGAGATTGCTTTCATCATGCTCTCCATAAGGCCCCCATCCGCGTCGCGCGGTACGCGGGGCCGGTTTACAACAGTTGCAGCGGCCGCAGCGTGACGCGGCCGTAGAAGTCGCTCCGCGGTTGCCCGACGATGACGGTGCGCCAGGGCACGCCGACACTCGCTTCGAACGTCACCGCCGCGTGCGGCGTCCATGACAGGCCGGCGCCGGCGGAATCCAGTTGCGTGATCGCCGGGAAGGTCGAAAACACCGCGCCGCTGTCGATGAACGCGTAGATGTCGAGCCCCTTGATCAGCTCCGACATGTTCCGGTGAACTTCGAAATTGAAATAATAGCCGCTGTCGCCGGATGCGGCGTTGGTGGTGTAGCCGCGCACCGTGGTCGGTCCTCCAACGGAGAACAGCTGGTCGCCGGGCAACAGCTTGTCGCGGGTATACTGCCAGCTGCCGAGCAGAACGACGCTCATCTGCGCCGGCAGTTGCAGGTTCGCGTAAGTCGATCCGGTAAAGGTGGTGAAGCTGCGCTCGCCGCCGAGAACCTTGTCGTGCCAGTTGACGCCGTTGACCGCCGGCGAGATCGTCAGGTTGTAGTTGGCGGCGATCGCCGACAGCGACAGGCCGCCGGTGGCTTTCGAATAACGGCTGTTCGACACCGGCACGGCCGAGAAATCGCTCGTCGAATTGCCGTAGCCATAGGCGCCGGTCGCCTGCAGCATCCACACGTCATTGTTCCAGAACGGCTGCGAGATATTCAGCGACGTCTGGTTCGACGTTCCGGTGACGTCGAGGCTTTCGAACTGGCCCTGAACGATCTTGATGCGCCCCTGGGTGTAGCTCAGGCCGATGCGGCCGCCCCAGGGGTTGAACGGCACGTTGAAGGCGACATTGCCGTTGATGTTGCCTTTGGACTTCACGCCGTAGAACGTGAAACGGTCGTCGAAGCCGAGCATGCCGTGGCGCTTGTAGTAGAGGCCGAGTTCGTTGCGGCCGGTCGTCTTGACGCCCTGATTGTCGGCGAAGACCTGCAATGTATTGACCGGCGGCTCGGTAATGGCGAGTTGCAGGTCGGTCAGGCCGAAATCGGTGCCCGGCTGCAGCAGCGCGCGCATCTGCACTTCGTTGGTGCGATTGAAGCGCACGACGTCCCGATTGAGCTTGGGCACATCGAGCACTTCGCCGGCCGGCGGATCGACGCTGCCGCGGATATAGCCCTCGCGCGTCTGCTGATTGCCGATGACCGACGACTTCTGCAGCCGTCCCTCGGTCAGCTTGATCTTGATGACGCCTTTGTCCGCGGTCTGCGGCGGCAGGATGGCGATGGCCGTGACGATGCCGCGCTCGACGTAGATGGCGTTGACATCCGCGACCAGCGCCATGAGCGTCGCGATATCGACACGGCGGCCGACATATTTGGCGGCGACGGCCTCCAGTTCCTCGGGCGTGATGAATTTCGAGGGGTCGAAGATGACCCGACGCAGCATAAAGGTCTGGCCGCCGCCGGGGATCTGCACCGCCGGCGCCCGGCCCGGCCCGACCACGGCCGGCCCCTGCTGCTTCGGCGCCTCACCCTGCTGCTCGATGCGCTGGCGCTGGCGCTCGATATTCTGCTCGATCAGGCCCGGATTGACCTGCGGCGACACCTGCGCGCGCGCCGGCAAGGCGGCAAACGCCCCCGAAGCCAGGATCAGAATTGAGACCAGGCCCGCCGCAGCAATGCGCATGGATCTCCCGTCGCGGCCGCCAGCCGGCCGCCCCGTCGAAATTGGCCGGAATTCCAATGATTTATTACTACCTACCATAGTCCGCGGCTGCAAAGCTAACAGCGGCGCGGTTGTCCACGGCCGAACTGCGGAGATTCGTCCGGTAACCCTTGCGCGGCTTACGGTTTTCCCCGGGGCCGAACAGGCCTTCGACATTGACCGCCGGCCCATCGCCGAGGACATGGATCGGCCCCAACGCACGCCAGCCCTCGCCGAAGCTCTGCAGATAGAACGCGATGAGGAGCGTGCGCTGCAGGTTGTCCATGGCGCCGTCGTCGCCATTGCGCATGTCCTGGACGGCGTTGCGGATGAAGGCCGAGCCGGTGAAGCTGCCGCCGCCATAGTTGAGGATCGTCGATGAAATCGTCGAGTCGTAATAGACGACCTGGGTGTTGCTGAAATTGGCGTTGCCGACCTGCTGCATCGTGAAGACGCCGCCGGGCTGATAGAGCTGCAGATTGTTCCCGCCGACCGGGCCCGGGCCGCGATTGTTCAGCAGGATCTGGCCCGCCGGCGTCATCAGCAACATCTGGCCCGGCACGTAGCCGCTGGCGATCGTCAGCGACGTTGAGTCGACAATGACAGTGGAGTCGACGACGCGGAACTGGTCGATGATGACCTGCGGCGGGTCGATGTTCAGATTGGCCAGGGTGGCGACGCCACCCTGATAGCCGGTCGCCTTGACGTGCAGCGGCACCGGCGGCAGCGACGGCAACTGCACCGCGGTGACATTGATGATATCCGCGCCGAGCGTCATGGCGCGATAGACCCTGAGCATGCCGACGGTCAGGTTCTGCGGCGCGCTCAAGGTCGCCGAACTGGCCTGCATGGCCGAGACGTTGATCGAGCGGCCGCTGGCGAACGAGGTATCGCCATTGGCCGTCACCGTGCCGCCGTTGATCGAGCCGTTCTCGGCGATGACGATGATGTCTCCGGGATCGCCGGGAATGCCGATCGCCGTCAGCGCATTGAACGCGACGTTCTGGTTGGCGCGGATGGTCTGCGTGCCGCCGGAGGTCACGGTACCGAAGTCGATGTTGCCGGCGATGGAGCGGGCGTTGACGGTGGTGCCCGCATCGATCGTACCCCAGTCGATCAGACCGGTCGCGTTCAGCACTACCGAGCCGCGCGTACCCGCGAGCCTCGTGCCCTTGTTCGTCGTTGCCGCATTCAGCGTCGCCGAGCCGTTGGCGGCGACTTCGGTGCCTTCGATCTTGCCGGTGTCGGCTGTGGCATTGATATCGCCGCCGGTGGCGGTGAGCGTGCCGAAGGTCACATCGTTGGCCGCGCGCAGGGTCTGCGTGCCGCCCGAGGTGACCGTGCCGAAGTGAACGTGGTCCGCCGTCGAGCGCGCATCGACGGTCGCGCCTGCGATAACGGTGGTCCAGTCGATCAGGCCGGCGGTGTTCATCGCCACGGCGCCCGTTGCGCCCGTGACCGACACACCGGTGATCGAAACCGGCGCGGTGAGCGTCACGCCGCCATTCGCGGCGATGGTGCCGCCGGTGATCCGCCCGGTGAGCGACGTCACCTCGACGTCGCCGGCATCGCCCTGAATGCCGCTGGTCGTGATCCGGGTGATCGCCATGTCCTGGGCGACATCGATCGTCATCTTGCCGCCGCTGGACAGCCTCGGGATATCGATCGTCTCGCGGGTCGACGTTATCGTCAGACGGCCGCCGGCCGCGTCCACGGAGTTCCAGGTGATCATCTCCTCGGCGATCATTTCCATCGCGCCGGCGGTGGATGTGGCGGTGGTGCCCGAGATGGTCGTCTTGGCGGCCATGCGCGTTGCGCCCCCGAGAGCGACCGCGCCGCCGGCGATCTTGCCCGTGTCCGATGTGATGTCGGCGCCGCCGGCCGTGGCGGTCAGTTGCGTGAAGGTGACGTCATTCTTGGCCCACAGGGTCTGCGCCCCGCCGCTCGTGATCGTCGCGATATCGATAACGTTTGCGGACGAGCGCACGTCCACGGTGGTCCCGGCGGTCACGGCGTTCCAGACGATCTGGCCGTTGGCGGCGGTCATCGACACCGAACCGCCCGCCCTGACTTCGGCGCCGGTGATGGTTGTTCCGGCGGTCATCGTCACCGAGCCGCTGGCGTCCACATTCACCAGCCCGGCGCCGAGGGCAATGACCGCCCCCTCATCCGAACGCAGGACGATGTTGCTGTTGTTGCCGGTCGTCTTCACTTGCCTGAAGGTGACGTCGTACTTGGCCCACAAAGTCAGCGCGCCGCCGCTTTCAACGACATCGACCGTAACGGCGGCGCCGAGCGAGCGCACGAACATGCTGCCGCCGGCGCGGAGCACGGACCAGTTCAGCTCGCCGCCGTCGCCCGCCGCGCCGGTCGCGGTGATCGAGCCTTCGGCGATCAGCGAGACGGAGCCGTTGGAGGTGATCGAACCACCGATGATCGAGCCGCTGGTGGACGTCAGGCTTATGTCGCCCTGGCCGGGCGGAGCCGTGTTGGTCAGTTGATCGAAGGCGATGTCCTGCTTGCCCTGCATCGTGATGGCGTTGACCGTGGTCGCCGTGCCGACCCGCGCGCCGCCGTCAGTCGAGGTTACGTCGATGGTGGTCGCGGCGTTGAGGGTCTCCCAATCGATGTTTCCTCGCGCGTGGAGGGCAATCGACGTCGCCGAGGCGATGGTCCCGGTGCCGGTGATTTTCGCATTGGAGAGTAGCAGCGAACTGGACGGCAGGGTCGCGCCGGCCGCGAGAGTGACGCCGCCGGCGGCCGTGATCGAGCCACCCAGGATCGCGCCGGTCCCGGTCGTTACGATCACGTCGCCGGCATCGCCCGCGAGCGCCAGGCTGGTGAGGCTGCCGAAGCTGACATTGCCCGCGGCCAGCAGCCGCAGCGTGCTGCGGCCGGTCGCGGTGCCGATGGTGAGCGTGCCCGGGCCGGTGCTCTGCGCGATGAAGTGCCCGGTCGCGCCGGCATCGGTTGAGGCCAGAACGCTGTCGAGCCTGTAGCTGCCGGCGCCCGTCACATCGACGGTGCCCTTGACCGCGGACAGCAAGGTCGCGCGCATGTCCGGCGCGGCGGTCAGGTAGATATCGCCGGTGGTGGCGGTCGCGGATAGGCCCTGCGAGTCCGCCGTGACCCGCTGCGAAGCCGTGCCGATAGTGCCGGCGGTGAGCGACACCCGCGCGCCGGCGCCGGTGGTCTTGACGTCGGTCAGCGCGTCGCCATTGCTCAGGATCGCGGCCGCAGTCACGCCGCCGGCCTGGACCACGATCGAGGCGGCGTTGCCCGCGGCGGCGTAGGAGGCGCGGGAGATGAGCTGGCCGAGCGTCGCGTCGCCGGTGGTGACCACCGTGAGCACGTCGAAGGCGTCGAGCACCGCATAGGCCCCCATATTCAGCGATGCGGCCGAAATCAGAATCGCGCCGGCCGTGCTCTTGGCCACGAGGGGGGCCTGCGCCGTGCCGGCGGCGAAGATCACACCGGCATTCGCGAGGAATTGCAAGGCGTTGCCGGCGGTTACGTCGGCATTGACGGTGATCGAGCCGGCGATGGTGCTGAAGGTCGCCCGCCCGCCGGCGGTCAGCGCGCCATAGGCCCCTTCATGACCGAGAGTCATGTTGCTGGCCGGGCTGTAAATCGCCATGTCGCCCGTCGCTGAGCCGGTGATGGCGCCGCCGATGCGCACAAGAAGCGGCTGCAACGTTGTGCCATTGTAGCCGATATTGCCACTTGCCCTGACATCAAGCGTCGAGCCGAAGACTCGGACGATTGTGAAATCCGTGAAGGACGGCAGGCTGTAGATGCTGCCGCTATTGGCGGCGAGTTCGATCGGCGCCGAGCCCTGATCGGCGCTGATCTGGCCGAGAACAAGGTCGCCGGTGGTCTGGCGGATGAAAATGCCCTGCTTGGCCGAGGCCTGGTCGATGCGGCCGCCATTGGCGCCGGTCAGCGCCAGCAGCAGCGCGTCCGGATTGTCCGCCGGATTCTGCCCGGCCGCCGTGGCGCGGCCGATCGAGCCGGTTTCCGCGATCAGCGTCAGGCTGGCGATATTGCCCGACACCGCCACCGCACCTGACACGCCGTAGATGCTACCGACCGCCACCAGCCGCACGCTGCCCCCGCCGGCCGCGGTGGTCTGAACGCCCTGGGTCTGCGCCGCCACCAGCGGGCCGAATGACGCCAGCGGAACGCCGCCAAGCACCATGTCGGACGCGCTGGCGAGGTAGATGTCGTTCTTCGCCTTGGCGGCAACAGGGCCGAGCGGATCGACGATGATCAGCTTCTGCTGCTGCACCGTCACGTAATAGGTCGTGATCCCGGTGTGCTGGTCCACGACCGGCGTCACGGTGAGCTGGCCGGGACCGGCCGAGGCCAGCAGGCCCTTCTGCCCCGCAGTCAGGTTCGAGGCGTCGACGCTGGTGAAGGAGAACTGCTCCGGCGCCGCGAGACTGCCGATCGAGCCGTTCGGCGCGAACAGCATGACCTGTCGGCCCTTGACGTTAAGCGGCAGGCTGGCGATCGACGGCGGATTCGCCGACGTCGCGCCCGAGGTGACGGTGTAGCGCAACTGGTCGAGCGACCATTGCGAGCGGTCCGTGATCGCCGCGTAGACGTCCGACGTGGTCGACAGCGTGTAACGGTAGGTCGCGTCATAGTCGCCAAGCGCAGCGCTCGACACGCCGGGCGCCTGGCGCAGCCGGGCGGCCGAAGCAGCGTCGATATTGAACAAAGACGCGAGCGTCACGCCGCTGCCGAGCTGATCGGCCGTGACCGTGCCGAGCAGGTACTGCGCGCGCATATAGCGATTGGCGACTTCTGCCTGAATCGCCGTGCGCGCTTCGGGCGAGTCCAGATCGGTATTGGCCGCGAGCGCGCCGGAAGCAATCATCTGGGCGCCGATCGACTTCACGCCGAGATCGGTAATGTTGTACTGATCCGGATGGCCCGGCACATTGTAGGCGAGGTTCCGCAATTGCCAGTAGTCACGATAGGCCGCGTTGATCAGTGACTCGAAGCTCGCGACCTGCGCCGCGCCCGAGCCGCTGACCAGATCGAGGCTCGCCCACACGCTTTCCAGATACTGCTGCTGCTGGGCAGTCAAACCGACATTGTTATGGCCGCTGAGAATGTTACCGTTCACCGCCGCAATGAACACGGGGCCATCCGTCGCGCTGACTTCCCCGATGCGCAGGTCGCCGCTCGACTGGATCAGATAGGCGCCGCTGTTCGAGGCGCTGTAAAGCACACCGCCGTCGGTGGTGCCGCCGGGCAGCGTTGTCGCCCAGGCCTGGATCACGAGCGGATTGATGCTGCCGAGGGTGCCATGGCCCTGGGCATCGACGGTGGTGATCGCGCCGATCGCGCCGCTGGTGCTGTTAATGGTGATCGACTTGCCGATGATCACCGGGCTGTTGACGTTGTAGGGTGCCGCCGAATTGATGTCACCGGACGCCGTGATGTAGACGTTGCCCTGCGGCTCCGGCTTGCCGGTCGTCGCATTGGTGCGAGCGCTATCGACACGCACCTGATTGATCCGCAGCGAGCCGGCGGAGGATATCGCGATATCGCGGTCGGTCGACACGGCGGTCAACGCGCCGCCATAAACTTGCACCGGGACCGGACGGTCAGCGGAGCCAATGCCACCCTGCCCGTTCAGCGTGACCTGCGTGCCGGACACCAGCGGGTTGGTTGCGCCCGGCGCCACGGTGATCGACGAGTTGGCGCCGGTCGCGGTGATGACCGTTGTGCCCTGCAGGTTATTGATCGGACCGTTGAGAACGATGCTGCTGTTCGAAGCAACGTTCACACTGCTGACACCACCGCCGTTGAAGGAGACCGAGATCGGATACGACGCCTTGACGGTGTTCGTGAGGTTCAGCGTGAGGCGGTAATAGATAAGCTGATGCCAGGTGCCGCTGAAATCGGTGCCGCAGCACCTGTCGCCGGTCGAGAACGAGTTGTCATGGGCGTCACCGGTGGCGCTGACCACCTGCTGGAAATTGGTCCACTGGTTGCCGGCCGCCTGCCCGTTCACGATCTGCTGCGCGTTCTCGACCAGAGTCGGCGCGCTGCGCACCCAGGGATAGACTTCCGAATTGGCATTGGCGCCGACGAAGGTCCAGCCGTAGTCATTGGACTGCGACGTCTGCGGGCGCGTCAGGGTCGCGGTGTCGACCCACTGGTAGTACATGTTTTCCTTGGTTCGATAGACGAGGCCCGTCGGACCGCTCTGGCCCTGGTTCTGAACGCCCTGGCTTTGATAGCTGCTCGTGCTCGTTCCCGCCGCCCAGTAGGTCGTGACCTGCTGCCCCGCCGCCGCGCCGGCATTGTAAACGTACCAGGTCGTCTCGTTCTTGAGGCGGTCGACAAGCTGCACGACGCTCGCCGCCGTGACGCCGGTGTTGACCGTGTTGGTCACGAGCGTGACGCCGGTGGAGTTCACGACGTTGACCGTACCGGCGCCGCCGTTGACGACGATTTCCCCCTGCGCCAGGCCGGACGTCGAGGTGCTGATGATCTTGCCGTTGAGATAGACATAACCGCCAGTGCCCTGCACCACGCCGTTGAGCAGAATCTGGTCGTTGAGCGCGTCATATCTCGCACCGATGCGCACGTCGGAACCGGTCGACGTGACGTAACCCGAAATATCGTAATAATTGCCGGCGGCCGCCGCCCTTTTGGCGGCGGCCAGCGCATCCGCATCGTTCTTCAGCGCGTTGATGGCGTCCTGCGCGCTCTGACCGATATTGGCCGAGTAGTTGCTGGTCTGACCGACCGTGACCTTGCCGTTGATGTTGATGACGCCGGCGGAGATGATGATCGCCTTGCCGATGGTCAGCTCGCCCCGTTGTACGTTGACGGATTCCGCCGTCACCGGCTGAACGGCGGCGCCGGCGATCTTGACGACCTGGAAATAATTGCCGCAACCCGAACAATTGAACGGACCGCCGTGGCCGCCGTCGCCATAAGCCTGATCCTCGTAGTTGTGACGCTCCCAAGGAGCGAGGACGATCTTGTCGACGGTCGTGCCCTCGGCGGTGGCCAGAGCCGCCGCGCTCGGGATGCCGTTCATCGGCAGGAAGATCGCCGACCATAATTCGCCGCCGCCATACCCCAGGCTCAGCATGCGCGCGGTGAACACGGTGCTCGCATTGGTTCCGTAGTTCGTGACGGGCGCTCCCTGAACGCCGTTGGTGTTCGTCGAGTAGTAATTGTACGGATGCGCCCAGCCAATGCCACCGACATAGATGCCGCCATAGGTGCCAAGCCAGGTCGCCGCCAGTTCAACCGCGCTCAATGTGTCGGTCGGCCGGTACTGCCTGCCGTTCCACTGCGACGCCACGTCGCCGTTCATGTTGTAGACGCTGCCGGCGCTGCCATCGAAGGTGAAGGCGCCTTCCGGAACCTTCATTTCGATCGCCAGCGCGACGAAGCTCTGCGTCGCCACGACACTGCCGAGCTTGTTTTCGATGCTGAGCAGGCCGTTGGTGTTGGTGACGACACCCCCGAAATAGATATCAGGCGTCGTGACCAGCGGGTTGCCCTGATCGTCGATCGACTGGCCGGTATTCGCGTCCTTCCTGTAATAGCTGGCGTCGACCTTGATCAGCGGCGCGGTGCCGCTGGCATCGTTCCTGTAAATCAAGGTCGTCGAATTCTGGTCGTTGGCGCGGCCGGTGAAGACGTTACGGCCGCCGGTCACGCCGGAGATCGTCAGCCTGTTCAGGCTGAGGAACTTGAGCCCCTGATTATCGATGTTGATGGCCGCGGTGCCTTGCGACGAAATCTGTCCAGTACCGGTGAGCTTCTCGGCCAGAACCGAGACGCTGCCGGCCGAGACGAGGATGTCGCCGAACGAATAGACCTGGTTCGAGCCGCGCGAGGCGAACGGCGCCTGCTGGGTCAGCGTATCGATCTGCCGCTGCTTGTTCTGCTCCGTGTCGTCGTTGAGCGCCGCAATCGTCTGCCTCGCCGTGAGGGCCGCATCGACCTGCGCCGTCGTCAACCCGCTGAGCGTGGCGATCTTCTGCAGGACATCCTGATAGGGGCTGAAGCCACCGGTCAGCGACCAGTAGATCTTCTGATTGTTGTAGCTGACGATCGACGAGAACTGAGACGGGTCCGAAACCTGCTGCAGCGTCACGGCGCAGGACTGGCCCGCCGGCAGCAGCGCGCAAGGCGTACCGCTGGTGTCGAGATTGACGGCGCCGTTGAGGCCGATCGTGATGTTCGCCTGGTTGTGGACGCCGGCCATCACCTTGCCGTTGACGATCACATCGCCGCGCCCGACGTTCTGCGTCGGATTATCGCTGTGCGAGCCGTTCGAGTCGCTGTTGTTATCGTGGTCCTCGGTGGAGAACAGTTCGAGGAACGGGCTGTACAGCGTGCCACGGCCGTTGGCCTCGACACCGCCCTGCGTGGCGCCGATGAAGACGTTATTGGCGCCGAGAATCAGCGAACCGGGAGCGATGGTCAGGGTCGCGTAACCGTAGGCGCGGCCATAGCCGCCATGCTCGGCCGTAATCGCGATCAGCGTGTTGTTGTAAACGACCGTCGTCGCATTGGCCTGGATCTGGCTGAACCGGCTGCCGTCGCCGGCCTTGCCGGCATACATGTTGATGATGCCCCACGCCTCGACACGCGTGCCGCCGATGGTGACGTTCTGCGTGGCGGTGAGGTCGGCGTGGCTGCTGGCGCCGACGCCGCCGACCAGCCCGTAAAGGCTGGCATTGGCATTGTTGTTGGCGATCATCTTCGCCGCGGAGCCGATGGCGATATCGCCGGCGCTGAACAGGCGCGCCGCATCGATCTGGACGGTGATGGTCGCGGTCGCCGTCAACTCCGTCTTGGCGCCGCCGCCGGCGAACAGGCCGGCCGCCGTGAGCGTCACGGTGTCGGTCGTCTGCAGATCGGCGTAACCCTCGATATTGATCTTGGACAACGTCGTCAGCGGATTGTCGTTGAGGCTGAGAATGGTGCCGGCGCCGACCAGCGTGTCAATGGTCTGCGTGACGGTCGTCTTGCTCAATGAGGCGCCGACCGCGAGGCCGCCGCCAGACCCGGCGCGGGCGCCGCCCGCGGTCTGGCGGACTTCGTCGAGCGCGATGACATTCACGTCGCGGGCCTGGCCGGTGACGCGGTCGCGGCCGTAGGAATTGATGATGAGGTTGTTGCCGACCTTGGCGCTGACGGTCGAATCCACGAAGTTGTCCGCCGAGCCGCCGCTGGCGCCGATGGCGGAGGCCTGCACGGCATCGCCGGTCGCCGCATAATTGGTCCGGTGCGTGGCGCGCACGCCGAGACCGGTGACATAGAGCGTGTTCTGCGTCGTGCCGCCCATGAGCTCGGCGCTGACCGTCGACGTGGTCGAGGTTTTCGAGACCGCGGCGGCGCCCGCCGACAGACCGCCCGAACCGGCGATGGATTTGGCAACCGTGGTATCCGTGCCGGAGGCGACGATCGACAGCGAGCCGTTATTGTTCACGTCGGAGGCGATGACGCCGGTGTCGAGCCAGGCCTTGGTTTCGCTGCCCGCGGTCGCCTCGGAGAAGGTCGCGCCCGCCGCCACATAACCGAAGGCGGCGCCGCTCGCCTCGGCATATTGATCGGTGTCGTTCTGCGCCCCGATCGCGACATTGGCGGATGGCAACCGGATGCCGGTGCCGCCATAGGCGTGCACCGTGGTCGTGTTGCGGGCTTGTGCGTTGGTGCCCTGCAGGCCGTAGAGCGTGCCGCCACCGGCGGCGATGGATTGCGCGTAGGCCGAGTGACCGCTGTCGCCGATCGCGCCCACGGCGCTGACGGTGAGCGCGTTGCTGCCGGAGAAGTTCGTGCTGTTGCCGATCGAGGCGGTGACCTCGAGACCGGCCGTCGCGATCGTCGACGAGACGCCGATGCCGACGCCGCCGACCGCGACGCCTTTCGACTTCGCCGACACGTCGGGCGTGCCGCTGGCATAAACCAGCACGCCGGTGCCGGCCGCCTGGACGCGCGCATTGTTGCCGATCTGCGCGGTGATCTTCTGCGAGTCCGTCGCGGTGGCGGAGGCGCCCGCCCCCGAGAACACGCCGGCGGCGCCGGCGATGGTCTCGGCACTGACGCTGCCGCCGCCGGTCGCCATCAAGGCGACATTGGCGACGTTGGTCACCTGGGCCGAGGCGGCGATCTCGGCGGTGACCTTGCTCGTCTTCTCGGCATTGGCCAGCGACAGGCCGACGGCCGCGATACCGCCTGCACCGCCATAGCCGTAGGAGCTGATGCTCGAGCTGTCGGACGCGGTGACCGCGACGGTGCCCGAGGTGAGACCGCCGGTGGCGCCGGTCGTGGTCGCGCTGAGCGTCGCGCGCACCGTGTTATCGATGTGCGACTCGCCGACCGCCGCGCCGAGGCCGACATAGAGACCGCCGGCGCCGGCCGCGGCAAAGGTCTGCACCGCCTTGTCGCCGCCGTGATCGCCAGCGACAGCGCCGATCGAGATGGCGTTGGAGGTGAGCTGGCCGCCGACCGCTTCGGCGGTGATCTTCTGCGTCACTGTCGTATAGGCGACCGATGCGCCGATGCCGCCGGAGCCGCCGATCGCCAGCGCGCCGGTGATGTTCTTGGTCGCCATTTCAGACGCGGCGTTGATGCCGATGGCGCCGGCGGTGACGCTGCTGTTGAGCACCTGCGCCGCGATGCCCTCGGCGTCGCCGCCAATGCCGCCGATGACATCGACGCCGGTCGCGGACTGCGCGTTGTTCATCGTGCCACCGGCATTGAGCACGCTCATCTGATCGGTCGAGGCGTCGGAATCCACGAGCACGATGCCCACCGTGCCGGCGAAGGCGCCGGTGCCGGCGAGGCTGCCGGCGACGGTGATCGGGTTGATCTCGCGTACGCTCAGCGAATTGACGCTGACGACGCCCGCTGTCGTCACCGTGGCGCCGGCCATCAGTGCCCGCGTGTTGCTCTTGAAGGAGACGAGATTGACCGCGGCGCCGAAACCGACGCTGCCGCCGCCGGCCAGGCCGCCGACGATCGGCGACAGACTGTCGGTCTCGGTCGCCAGCACGGAGACGGCGCTGTTGGCGGAGGTCCCGCTCATGGTCGCCGAGGCGTTGCGCAGCGCCGCGTACACATTGTTGTTGACGAACATGCCAGAGAACTGCGCGGCGATGCCGCCCGAGCCGCCGAGCGCGGCGACCATCACCCAGCCCGAGTTGCGGGTGGTGTTGGAGGCCGCGATCATCAGCGGGCCGGAGAGATAGAGCGCCGTCGCCGTGGTCGTCGGGTCGTCGTCGCCGACCACGGCCTGCACGGTGTTGTCGCTCATCGCCACCAGCACCGTGGCGCCGATTCCGACCGAGGAGCCGACCGAGCCGGCGCCCACGGCGCCGAAGAAACCGTTCAGGCCCGACGCGGTCACCGACATGGCGCCGGCGCGGACGGTGCCCTGCTCGAAGATCGCCTGCGTCGTCGAGCGGAAGATGTTGGCCAGCGACGAGCCGGTGATCGCCGCGCTGCCGCCCGAGCCGGCGGCGCCGAGCACGATGCTCGAGGCCGACTGGAAGGCATTGGCCTTGATACCGACCGCGCCGGCCGCGACGGTCGTCGAACCCACATCGGTGCCGGTCATCCGCGCCACGGTGGTGCGGTTCATGGTGTTGATATTGAGCGCCGCGGTGCCGGCGGCGCTGCCACCCGAATCCGACACGCCGATGACGAGATTGTTGGCGAAGGAGGCGCTCGACGCCGTCACCTGCACGGCGGCGGCGTCGCCGGCCTGCAGGCGGGTGTTGACGTCCGACGACAGCACTTCCGCAGCGGTGCGCCCGCCCATCACATTGGTGACGGCATTGGCGGCGATGGCGAGGCCATTCGACGACGCCGACAGCAGCGCGCTCACGGTCTGCGCCCGCTGCGCGGAGGTCGCGACAACGGCGACGCCCTTGATGGACTGGGTGCCGTTGCTGAGGTTCACCAGGGACGCCGGCGTGACCTCGTCCGTCGGGTCGATCGCATTGGCGAGAACGCCGTTGTCGATCGTGGCGGTGCTGAACAGACCGCGGCCATCGACAGTAGAGCCGTTGATCAGCGCGCCGGTCTCGCCATTGATGGTGTTCACCACCACCGAGGCGCCGAGGCCCTTGCCCGCGCTCAGGGCCGCGCTGATCGCGCCGGCGAAGACCGAGATGTCGTTGGCGTTCTTCGCCAGCACCAGGACATTGCCCAGCGCGGTGACGTTCGAGCCGACATTGGCGCCGCCAAGAACGATGCTGGAGTAAACCTTGCCGGACTGCATGCTGATGGCGAGCGAACCGGCGCCCGACATGCCGTCGGACGGCGGGCTCTGCGCCGGCGGCGGGGCTGGCGGCGGGCCGCTGAGGCCGGGCAAGGTGCGCGTCGACATCGGCGCGAGGCGCGTGAGCAAGGTCGAGAGACCGGACGACGCCGGCGGGGTCGGCGGGCCGCCGCTGTTATTGCCGGTGGTGATCGCCGCGCCCACGGACACGGTGATGATGTCGGCGCTCGATGCGCCTAACACCAGCACGTTGCCGGCGCGCAGGTTGCCTCCGATCAGCGGGCTGCTGTTCGACAGCGCCCCGGTCGCCGTCACATTGGCGCCGGCGATGGCGGCCGAGACGTAGGTGCCGATCTGGCTGACGCCGGCCGACAGGCCGACGGCGTTGCCGCCGCCGAGATTGACGGAGATCGCGCCGGCCGCGCTGCGGATCTTGCCGCTTGCCGTGGCTGTCACTGAAACCGCTGCAGCCGAGACAGTGGCAGTCGCTGTGTTCAGCGGGTCGCCGCTGGTCACCACGCCGTGGCCGATCTGCGCGATAACGAAGTTGTTGATGGCGTTGTAGGCCACCGAACCGTTGCCGGCGACCGAACCCGTCGCCACGCCGACGCCGATGGCAATGCCGATAATTTCCGAACTGTCGCGCGCCGAGACGTCGACGACACCGCCGGCCGAGGTCACCGAGATGCGGTCGATATAGGCCTCGTAGCTCGAAGCAACGCGATTGACCACGATCGAGACGCCGACATTAGACTTGCCGCCCTGCACGTTGCCGGCAACGGCGATGATGGCGGCGCCGGTCGCACTGGACGGGCTGAGGTCGCCGGCATCGAAGTTGATGTCGGAGTCGCCCGAATAGGACAGCCCGCCATTGGCGGTGACCGCAGCATTGCGGATCAATGTATTAAGAGTGGCGTCGGATCCGCTGAAGGCATTCACGCGAACGTCGCCCGTGACCGTGATGCCGCCGGTCACTGCCGCCGTTCCGGCGACGGCCGGCATCGACGTGATCTTGGCGAGAACCGTCGGCCGGATGTCGGTGATGACCACAGAACCGGCAAAGCCGTTCGCATTGGGACCACCGCCGGCGGTCGCGGCACCGGCGATGATGCGGCTGTTGCTCATCGCCAGAATGATCAGGTCGTCGGTGTTGTAAACCTTTGAATTCGACAGAACCGCCGAGACCGCGGCGCCGCTCGTCGGATCGCTGATCCCGGCGTAGGTCAGCGACACACCGAGACCGTTGCTTTCATCCGTGCCGAGCCCGCCATAGAGCGAGCCGCCGCCGATGCCGATATTGGTGTTCTGCGAGGCAACGATCGTGAGGTCGCCGGCGAACCCGCCATTCGTCTGGCCGATCGTCGAGCTATCGACGCTGGCCTGGACGCCGTTGTTGAGATCCGCGGCCGACACCGAAACCGCCGCCTGCGTCTGGCTGCCCGAGCCGCCGGTGATGGCGATGCCAAGACCGATGGTCGTGTTCTCGCCGCCAGCCAGCGCCTGCACGGTCGTCGAGTAAGCCGTTACGGTCGAGCGCGAGATGGTGGCCGTCGTCAGATCATTGCCGAGCGTGACAGCGACCGCGCCGGCGATGCCAATCGTGGAGGCCGTGCCCGGCGCGCCCTTCGACATGGCGGCGCCGCCGCTCGCGGTGTCGATGATGGTGTTGTTGAGCGCCTGGACGGAAACACGATTGTTGCCGCCGGGCGTGTACTTGATGGTCGCATCGGTGATGCTGGCCGCCGTCGCCACCGAAGTCAGGTCGATCGCCGCGCTGCCGGCGCCGGCGGTCGAGTTGCCGCCATTGACGGGACCCGAGACCTGCTGGTCAAGCTTGTCGTAAATCCCGGCGATCTTGGCCGCGACCGCGCCCGCGATGCCACCGAAGAAGTTGACGGCCGACGACAGGAAGCCGGTCGCGCCCGGATTAGCCGCCTCTTCCGCCGGAGGCGCGCCGGGAGTTGGGGTATTGTTGTTCGCTGTCGCGGCCACCGCCACCGTCGTCAGGCGCCCGACCGACAGAGCGGTAACGTCGGTGTAGAAGGAGTCGATATAGCCGGCGACCGACGGCACGAAGCCGGCGTCATTGTTTGCGCCCGCGGTGCCCGACAAGACTCTCAAATTATCACCGATGTAAGCGGACGTGTTGCTCGATATCGATGCCAGCGCCACGACGAGGCCGATGCCGGACCCGGAGCTGATGCCCACCGCGCCGCCGACATTAAAGGTCGAGATGCTCTGTTTGGCCGAGACCGTCACAGAGGACGACGTCACCCGGGCGGTGTTGCTAATCGAGGCCGACGTGTTGTTGTCGACCAGCAGCACCGTCGCGATGCCGTTCAGTCCGAGGCCGCCGCCTTTGCCCGAGGTCGGCGCGACCGCGTAAACGAGGTCGCTGGTGTTGGCAGTGACGGCGAGCGAGCCGCTGTTGGTGTTGACCACCGCGCCGGCGCCGATTCCGGCCACCGTGCTGGTATGGAACTGGTTGACGTTGGCGGAGCCGCCGATCGCCGTCGCCACATCCGGCGAATTGGGGCCGCCATTGGTGCCGAAGAACGTAAACCAGCTGAAGTTGCCGCTCATGTGAATCGACTCGATCGATGTCGTCGCCTTGACGACCACGTCGCTGCCCCAGTCGATCCGCGTGCGCGCGCCGAGGTCGGCCAGGTTGAAGGCCGCCGGCAGCGTCAGGTTCTCGGGTGGCGTCGGCGTCGACACCGTCGGCAGAGACGACCAGCAGGTCGCCGCCGCGCCGCAACCGGCGCCGGTACGCGTGATGGTCGCGCCGCTGCCGATCCAGGCCGTGGTGCTGGTCGTCAGGTCGAAATAGTTCATCGAGCCCGAGAAGCCGAAGGATGTGGCTTCGGCGGTCGCATTGGCATAGGACGTCAGGATGTTATTGACGATGCCGAGATTGCCGTTGGCGTGCGAGATCAGATCCGACAGCGTCTGCGTCACCGAGCTGTAGCTGGCAAAATTCAGCCACGTATTGGTGATCGGCGTGTCGGTCTCGGCGGCAACGCCGATATGGGCGCCGGTGATTGTCGCACGCGAGCCTATGTAGGCATTCGACGACTGCCCGGCCTGAGTGACGGCGACGGCCATCGACATGCCTTTCGACGTCGACGGATGCGCGGACGTACCGGCCGGATTCGATTCGATCGACGTCGCGGCATTGGTGCGAAGCGCCGCGTTGCTGAGAATGCTAACGACGCCGACATTGCCGGAGGCATAGATGTTCGGCGCGTCGCCCGACGCGACCATGTTGCCGTCATTGTCGGGGGCGATATTGGCGATCGACGCCGACGAGGTCAGCGTCGGCATGTTGAGCGCCAGCGTCAGGCCGGCGCGAAACGCCGCCGTGGTGCCCTGGGTTTCCGTGATGCTGAAGAGCCGCGTGCCGTCCAGCGGGCCGCCAGCGCCGAACAGCCGGGTGAAGCCCTGCGCGCCGGCCACCTTGGTTATGATGTTGCGAAGCAGGTAAGGCGTGCCCACCGTGCTCGAGGCCGACACCGAATTCTTCGTGGTTTCGCTGCCAGCATAAACGGTGACAGCGCCGGCACCGGCGCTCTGCGCAATGCCGGCGCCCATATTGGCGACGGTGTTGCTGGTGATGTCGCTGATCGCCACCGCAACCGCCGCCGAACCGGTGCCGCCGGACAGCGCTGTGGCGGTTGTCGAGAAACTGTTCTGGCTCTGGGCGACAACCGAAACGTTGCCGACTTTCTGGATATTCGCGCCGGCATCGATCAGCGCCTTGGTATTCATCGTGCCGGTCGAATAGGCGACGACGGCGTCGGCGGCCGAAGTTTCGGTGAACACCAGCGCCGCGACGCTGACCGCGGCGCTGGTGCCGGCCAGAACGCGCAGGTCGCCGCTGGAAATGGTCGCGCCCGACTTCACGCGGGTTTCGACATCGGCGTTGATCTCGCCGAACACCACGCCGGCAGCGACCGCATCCTGCAAGGCCGTCAGCGAGAAGGCGATGGCCGGGTTTTCCGCGACCACCGAGCCCATCGACGCCAACGTGACGGCGCCGGTCGCGCGCAATTCGGCGCCGTTCTCGATGAGAACCTTGGCGGTGGCCTCGGACTTCACATAAGCGCCGTTGAAGCCGGTCAACATGCCGAACACGACACCCGCGCCGAACTGCGCCATGGCGAGCGCGGAGTTCGTGTAGGACGTACTGGCGTCGGCATTCGCCGTCGCGGTGATCGAGCTGCCGCCGATCTTGCCGGCGATCGAGATTTGCGCGGAAGCCTGCGACTCGGCGGTGCCCTGATGGTCGAGCGCACTGGCCGCCAGGGTCACCGCGCCGCCGGTATAGTTGGTCGCGCCCTGCCCCGTCGTATTGTTGACGTCGGCGAGGATCTTGCCGCCCGAGCCGATCGTGATGTTGGCGCCGGAGATCAGCACCGAGCCGGAATTTCCGGTCGAGAATCGGGCGAGATCGGCGAGGAAATTGGCGGCGTCGGCGCCGGCATAGCTGCGCGTATCAATCAGGCCGTTGATGGTGATCGAGCCATCGGCGACGAGCCGGAAGTGACGGCCATTGGTCCGGATGACGCCATCGGCGTTGAGCGTGAAATTCTGCGCCGGGATCATGTATTCGGCGCCGACCGTCAGCGCGTCGATGGCGGCTGCGATGCTGGCATTGCTCATGGTGACGCCGGCGCCGCCGGCAACGCCGATCACCACGTTCGGCGGATCCATCAGCAGGGCGCCGACCCGGCCATTGAGCGCCGACACGTCGACGGTGAAGCCGTGCTCCAGCTCGAAGCTGCCGAAGGCGCTCAGTTCGACGAGGCCGGCATTGCCCTGTTTGGCGCTGGCGTCGAATCTCGCGCCGGATTCCACCGTGAGTTTGTTCTGGGTGATGAGACGCACCGTGCCGGCATCGCCGCTTGCGCTCTTGGCCGAGATCACGCCGTAACCGGCGACGACCATGTCATGCCCGGCGTTGACGACGACGGTGCCGCCCTTGCCGTTCCTGTTGTCGGCGCTGATGCGGGCGCGCGAGCCGATCGCGACATTGTTGCCGGCTTTGATGTCGATCGCGCCGCCATTGCGCGCCTTGACGCCGCCATTCACGCGCGCGTCGTTCGCGGCGAGAATCTGGATCGAGCCATTGCGCACCACGATGTTATTGGCGCTGCGCAGCCCGCGCGAATTGACCGTGGAGGCAAAGCGCGTCGCCTGCTCGCGATTCACCGCGGCGTCGCGGCCGGAGCCGACGAACACGTTCTGGCCGGTGAGGCGCACGGCGTCGACGGCGTTGACCCTGCCGCGAATGCGGATGTTGCCGTCCGGCGAGATCGGGAACGTGCCCGCGAGCAGGTTGGAAACCGCGCCCTCGTTGATCTGGCCGCTCGGGCTGATCATGCCCTCGACGAATTCCCGCGTCGGCGTCGAGACGTTGAGGCTGCCGACATTGACGACGCCGGTGCGGCCGACGACGAAGCCGTGCGGGTCGGCAAAGTAGACGTTGCCGCCGATCTGGCCGTTCGCGTACGAGTTCAACGTGCCGTTCACATAGGCCGGCGCATCGCGCACGATGTTGATCAGGTTCTGCGTGCCGGTCGGCAGATGCAGATTGACGGTGTTGCCGGTGCCGACGCCGAACTGCGAGAACGAGTTGAAGCCATTGGCGCCGGAGACGGTCGAGGTCGTGACGTTGGTGACGTTGCCGCTGGTCTGGACCTGGGTCTGGGTGCGCCCGTCGGTGACGATGACGTTGGCCTGCTGGGCGCGGACCGGCCACACGGCCATCATCAGGGCAAGGCCGGCGCAGATCACCTGCGTCGACAGGCGATCGATCCGCGCGCGCCAGTCCAGCCGCGGCGCCGCGTCGTCCATCTCGGTCAGCTTGGCCGGCTGCCTCGTCACGTCCATTGGCCTCGTGGGGCGGATGGCCCTGGCGAAGGCGGTGGCGACCGGGTCGCGGGGGATGGCTGGAGGCCGTGGCGGACGTTTTCAATTACCGGATGCCGCAGTTGGCTTGCGCCCGGCGTCCGACTTGATTTGACGATGATACCGTCATCGCTGCAGGATGCCCTCCTGCCGCCGACGGCAAACACCTGTCCGAACCTGACCTCTTCCCCGTCGACGCGGCTGCGTGCGCGCCTTAACTGGTTAATAGTTCGCTAATAATTTCATGCCCTTAGGTTGAGAGTCTTGGGGCGCGCACCGAAGAGATTCTGAAATTTTGCTGATAGGCCGTCCCGCATCGGGATTGACGACCAGAGATCACGATGAGCGCCGTGCTTCGCTTTGCCGGGTTTGAAATCGACAGCCAGCGCGCCGACCTGCGGCAGCCGGACGGCCAGAGCGTGCGCCTTCGTCCCAAGCCATTTACGATGCTCACATTTCTGGCGGCGAATGCCGGCCGGGTGGTGGCCAAACAGGAGCTTATGGAAGCGGTCTGGCCGAACGTCGTGGTGAGCGAGGACAGCCTCTTCCAATGCGTGCGGGAAATCCGCGCCGCCATCGGCGACGAGCGTCGGCAGATTCTGAAGGTCATCTCGGGCCGGGGTTATTTGTTCGACATCGAGGTCGAAACCGCGACGACGCCGGCCCCGGTGCCGCCCGTTGCGGCCGCCGATTCCCTGCCCGAGCACAATGTGCCGGCCGCGATCGTGCCCCCGCCGCCCGGGCGCCGGCGGCTGACGCCGCGCACCATCGCCTTCGCGGCCGCTGGCCTGGCCGCCTTCACGCTCGGGCTGGCGGTGGCGGCGCCCTTCATCGGCCAGCTCTTTGCCCGTCCCCTGCCGTCGATCGCCGTCATGCCGTTCGCCGACGGCGGCGGCGATGCCCAGGTGACGCTGACGGCGGCCAATGTGACCGAGCAGCTCGCCGACGGTCTGTCCCGGATCCCGGATATCCGCGTCCTGGCGCCCAAGGCCGCGAAGGGGCCGGCCGCGGCCCCGGCGCGCGCCGATTACATCCTGCGCGGCGAATTGCAGAAATCGGGGACGTCCTGGAACGTCCAGGCGCGCATCGTCAACGCCGCCACCGACGAAGTGCTCTGGGCCACCGCCTTCCCCGTCGATGCCACCGGTGCCGACCTCTCCCTGCTGCAATCGCGCATCGCCGCCGGCGTCGGCTATCCCGCCGCGGCCAAATTGAACGCACTCCAGCATACGAACGTCCGCCAGAACGACGCACCGGTCGTGATCGATCAGGCGCAGGCTTTCATCAACCGCACGTCGCCGGAGAAGTTCAAGGCGTCGCTGGCAATGCTGGAAAAGGCACTGGCGGCCGATCCGGGCAATACCGACCTGAAGGCCGAGTTGGCGACGCAGTTGCTGCGCGGCGTGCAGACCGCCTGGTACAGCGGCGCCGAGGCCGATCAGGCCGCGGCGCGCGCCCGCGACCTGCTCGAAAGCGCACTCAAGCTCGAGCCGAATTATCTGCCGCTGCTGCAGGGCTATTGCCGCCTGCTGACCGCGACCAACCACTTCGTCGACAGCCTGATCGCCTGCGCCAAGGCGCTCAACCAGAACCCCTGGGACGGGCTGGTGCTGTTTCATCTCGGCCTCACGCACATCCAGCTCGGCCGCTTCGACGACGCGCTGGCGGCCTATATGCTCGCCAACCGCTACGACACGCCGCAGGTATCTCGCTGGACATGGTTGCTCGGTGTCGGACAGGCCTATGTGTTCATGGACCGCAGCGAAGACGCCCTGCCCTGGCTCCAGCGCTCGATCGCGGTGACACCGGGCACCGGCCGCACGCACTTTCTGCTCGCTGCCGCCTATCAGCGTCTCGGCCGCTTCGACGAAGCGCGGGCGGCGGTCGCCGCGGGCATGAAGCTGCGCCCCGGCACGACGGCCGCGAACGTCTCGCTGCCGAAGAAAAACGCCAGCGCGACTTATCTCGAGCGCGGCAAGGAGATCAACGATCTGCTGATCGCCGCCGGCATGCCCCGCGGCGACGCGCAAGCCAGCGCCACACAGTAACGCCGCGCTTTACGGCGCCGGGACGCGCTTGATGGTGCCGGTTACGTCGCCGCTGTCGCAATCCCGCGGCGCGCCATCCCGTTTGCACTGATCGGCAATCGCGACCGGCGGCGCCGGCGTGTTCAACAATGCATAGCCTTCGATGCGGCTCGCGGCGGAGGCCGTCCGGATGCGGTGCTGGCTGTCGAGACGGCCGCGACAGGCGGCGACGGGTTCGGCACTGCCGGCTTCGGCGGCGTAGCGGCACAAGGCAGCGTCGTCGCTGACGATCGTGCCGGGACTGATGCCGGGACTGGTGCCGCAACCGGCCAGTCCGGCCACCGCAATAACCACCGCCGTTACTCGTAGATATGCGGCAACCGCCATGAATGCCCCGCCCGGTACCGATTGAGCACCGCGAACGCGGGACGGTCAAGGCAAGGCCCGTCAATTGCACCCAACAATCGCGCGGCTATCCGAGAAGGCTATTCAGATACGATCCGTCGGCGCTGTTTCCGAACTGGTGCGCATTCCTTCTCAACTGAGCTTCGTCGACAAGCCCCTGCCGATAGCCAACTTCCTCGGGACAAGACATTTTAACACCCTGTCTCTTCTCGAGCCTACGCACGAACTCCGCCGCCTCCAACAGACTGTCGGGTGTCCCGGTGTCCAGCCATGCAAAGCCACGGCCCATCTGCTCGACGCCGGTCTGCTCGGCTTCTCCTCGAGCGATCTGGCATTCATGTCGGAGTCGAATTCAACGACACCGTAACGATCCGCATCCGCCACCTGATAGGCGAACAACGTCGCGCCCTGCGAGCGCGACCGCGCAAGCGCGGGCATTTCACGCCGGCGGGCTCTTTAACGGCCAATACGCCCTGTGGTAGCGTCACTTGCAAATGCACGTCACCACGCCTCCGGCTCTTTTTCGAATGGGTCTTGGTAAAACCGGTCGGCGGGGCTATCCCGTCGTGCGGATGGGGCCGCCTGGCGGCCACGTGAAACGAGGATGATGATGGCCTCCCCGATCGTTCCCCTTCTGCTCGCCGGCGGCGCCGGAACGCGGCTCTGGCCGGTGTCGCGAGACGCCCTGCCCAAGCAGTTCCTGCCGCTGATGGGGAAGCACTCGACCTACCAGGAGACGCTGCTCCGCGTCCGCGGTGCCCAATTCGGGACGCCGATCGTCGTCACGGGTCCTGACTTCCACTTCTTCGCCCGACGCCAGGCGGAAGAGCTGGGCATCGACGTCACCGTCGTGATCGAGCCGATGCGCCGCGACTCCGGCCCTGCCATCGCCGCCGGCGCCGCCATCACGCTGATGCGCGATCCGCAGGCCGTCATCCTCGCGCTCGCCGCCGACCACATCGTGCTCGACCCGGAAGACTTCCGGAAAACCTGCGTCGTCGGGCGGGCCGCCGCCGACCTCGGCCACATCGTCACCTTCGGCATCAAGCCGACCGAGCCAAAGACCAGCTTCGGCTACATCCGGCCGGGCAAGGCCATTGAAGGCACGACGACCGCCGAAGTCGAGAGCTTCGTCGAGAAGCCGGATCTCACCACTGCCGCGCGCTATGTGCAGGACGGCTATCTGTGGAATTCCGGCAACTTCCTGTTCCGCGCCGACGTGTTGCTCGACGAACTCAAGCGCCTCGAGCCCGAGATGGCGGGCGCCGTCGAGGACAGCGTAGCCCGCTCCAACACCGATCTCGGCTTCGTCCGTCTCGATACGGACGCCTTCGCCCGCTCGCCGCAGAAGTCGATCGATTACGCCGTCATGGAGCGCACCGATCGCGCCGCGGTCGTGACCGGCAATTTCCGCTGGTCCGATATCGGCAGTTGGGACGCCCTGTTCGACATCGCGCCGACCGACGCGAACGGCAACGTGCTGCAGGGCCAGGTTGCCCTGCTGGATTCGAAGAATTGCGTCGTCCATTCGGAGAGCCGCCTCACCACCTTGATCGGCGTCGAGGATCTCGTCGTCGTCAGCGTCGCCGACGCCACCCTGGTTGTGCCGCGTTCGCGCTCGCAGGAGGTCAAGGACCTCGTCGCCAAACTCAAGGCCGACAAGCGCCCGGAAGCGACGGTGCATCGGCGCGTGCATCGGCCGTGGGGCTATTACGAATCCATCGACATGGGTGAACGCTTTCAGGTGAAGCGCATCGTCGTGCTGCCGGGAGGCGTGCTGTCGCTGCAGCGCCACCGCCATCGCTCCGAGCACTGGGTCATCGTGCGCGGCACCGCCGAGGTGACGATCGAGCAGACCGTCAAGGCGGTGCATGAGAATGAGTCGATCTATGTGCCGATCGGCTCGGTGCACCGCCTCGCCAACAAGGGCAAGATTCCGCTCGAGCTCATCGAGGTCCAGACCGGCAGCTATTTCGGCGAGGACGACATCGAGCGCCTGGAAGACGTCTACAGCCGCATCTAGGCGCCGGCGCGCCAAGCGCGGCCGCCGCAGATACCGCCTGATTGTCCGGGAAAATGGTGGGCGCTGTAGGGATCGAACCTACGACCCGCTGATTAAGAGTCAGCTGCTCTACCAACTGAGCTAAGCGCCCGGAGTGCCGGGAGAGCCTCGAAGGGGCCCCGTCGGCGAGGCCGTCCTCTAGCAAAGCGATCCCGCCGTGGCAAGCGCCGATCCGGGCTTATCGCGGCTGGCTAAGCCCTCGATCCACAACGCAAAAACCGCCGGGCGAACCCGGCGGTTTCGGGGCTGGGAGCGGCTCGTCCGCAAAGACTGCCGCAAGCCATCCACTTGGCGTGAGCCGGACGCTGACGCGCCCCAGGCCCGTCATTACTGCGGCCGCGGCGCGTTCTCCGGGCCGGCGCCCTGGCCACCCATCTGGCCTCGGTGGCCGCGATGGTGGTGCATGCGATCGTGACCGCGATGGTCGCCGCGCTGCCAGCCACCGCGCTCGCCGCCGAGCTTCGCCAGCACCCAGAAGCGTTTCTTCTGGGACTCGTCGAGGCTCTTGTAGAGCGGGCCGGTGGCGTCAACGAGCTTCTTGAGCGCAGCGCCGCGCTCGGTCATGGCATCGGCGCGCCGGCTCAGGCGCTCGAAGCGATCGACCGGCTTGTCAGCCGACCTGTCCGCCGAGGCGCGGGCCGCGAAGCGCTCGGAACGCTGCTTGGCAAGATCGCGCATCGCGGCTTCCGCCGCCGGCCAGTTCTTCTCCTGCTCGGGCGTGAGCTTGAGACCGGCCTTCAGCGCCGCGATGCGTGCATCGCCAAGCGCCGCCCTGTCTTCCGCAGTCGGACGCCAGCGCTCGGCGCCCTTGCCGCCATCGGGACCCTTCTGGGCGTAAGCAAGGGAGCCACCGGCAATCGCGAGAGCCGTGGTGCCGGCCAGAATATATTTCAACATAGCCATCTCCGTGGTGAACAGCCTGAGTGATGGCTATTCAACGGCGGAGTCGGCCGAAAACCTGCGGCTCCCGGGCGACTTAGCGGCCGTTTCGACATTAAATGATGGCAATGTAGATGGACGGCCGTTCATCTGGCGGCGATGGACAAGCCGGCGCGCGGCGCGGGCCGGTACCTCAATCCTGCTCCCATGCGCGCATTCGCGCACCTCGCTGAAGCAAGAGGCCAAGCGGGACTTCGGATAGGCCGCCAGCCCGATAAAAAAGCCGCGCCTCCCCCGGCGCGGCTTTTTCATGTCAGGGTTGCCGCCCCGCGGAGCCTACAGCATCCCCAGCATGCGCGGCAGCCAGAGAGAGATCTCCGGCACGTAGGTCACGATGATGAGGAAGGCCAGCATCGTGAGCAGCCACGGCCAGGTGGCGATCGTCAGTTCGGTTATACCCATCTTCGCGATGCCGGATGCGACGTAGAGATTGAGCCCGACCGGAGGATGGCAAAGGCCGATCTCCATGTTCACGGTCATCAGGATGCCGAGATGCACCGGGTGAATGCCGAGGCTGGCGGCGATCGGGAACAGGATCGGCGCCGTAATGAGCACGATCGAGGATGGCTCCATCACATTGCCGGCGATGAGCAGGATGATGTTGACGATCATCAGGAACTCGACCCAGCCGATACCGCTGCTCTTGAGCCAGGCCGTCATCGCCTGCGGGATCTGTTCGCTGGTCATGAGGAACGAGAACAGCACCGCATTGGTGATGATGTAGAGGATCATCGCGCTCATATTGGCGGACGACAGCAGTACCTTGGGAATGTCTTTCAGCGTCAGATCGCGGTAGACGAACACCGCGATGACGAAGGCATAGACCGCGCTGACCGCCGCGGCCTCCGTCGGCGTGAAGAAGCCGGCATAGATGCCGCCGAGCACGATGACGATCAGCAGCAGACCCCAGATCGACTCGCGGAACGCCTTGAAACGGGCAGCCCAATCGGCGCGCGGCATGCGCGGATAATCGTTCTTCCAGGCGCGGTAGAAGGTGGTGAAGCCGAGGAGGAAAGCCAGCATCAGGCCGGGAATGACGCCGGCCATGAATAGCTGACCGACGGATGCCGACAGGACCCGCTTGCCCTCGGGATCCATGGCGACGCTGCCGCCGGTCGAAACCGCGTACAGCACCATGACGATCGACGGCGGGATGAGAATGCCGAGCGCGCCCGAGGTGGCGATGACACCGGCGCCGAAGCGCTTCGGGTAGCCCGCCTGCACCATGGCCGGAATGAGGATGGAGCCGATGGCCACGACGGTCGCCGGCGAAGAGCCGGAGATCGCCGCGAACAGCGCGCAGGCCATGACCGCCGCGAGGCCCAGACCGCCATACCAATGCCCGACCATGGATGCGGCGAAATTGATCATGCGCCGCGCCACACCGCCATGGGTGAGGAAATTGCCGGCGAGAATGAAGAACGGGATCGCCATGATCTCGAAGCTCTCGATGCCGGTGAAGAGCTTGAGGGCGACCGACTCGATCGGCACCGTGGTCAGGAAGAACAGGAACGAGAGCACGGTCAGGCCGAGCGCAATCGAGATCGGCATGCCGGTCAGCATCAGCGCGATCAACAGACCGAAGATAATGGCGGCGTTCATCGTCAGTTCCTCGGCGGGGGGCTGGCGAGTTCTTCGTCGCGAAGATCTCTGGCGGCGGACGGGCTTTCGACCACGCCCTCGACGTGACCCGGATCGTGATGCGGCAATTCACCGGTCCACCAGAACGACCATGCGACCTGAAGGAAGCGGAAACACATCAGGTAGGAGCCGAGCGGCACCGCGAGAAAAATGATCCAGCGCGGGAATTCCATGTCGGGCGAGACCTGCCCGGTCGGATAGAGTTCGATGACAAACTTGGCGCCCATGGTGCCGACGATCGCCGTGAAAAACGCGCCGGCGAACAGGCTGAACATGACCATCTTCTTGCGCGCCGGCGGCTCCAGCATATTCACCAGAACGTCGACGCCGACATGGATGCCGGTGCGCACGCCATAGGCGGCGCCGAACTTCGCCATCCACACGAACAGGTAAATGCACAGTTCCTGTGCCCAGGTGAGATTGATGTCGAAGACGAAAGGATAGAGCCAGGGAACGCCGACGGCGTAGCGATGCAGGACGGCGACGAAAATGATGACGGTCGCCACCGCGATCAGGGTCGCGATCAGGATTTCCTCAAGCCGGTCCAGGATACGAAGAAACATCGGCGCCTCGTTCAATCACGGGGGCTCGTCTCGTCTTGGCGACGATCGTGACGTCCATCTTGTATTGAAAAACGGGCAACGCCCCTTCGCCGCCCGCTCGATCTTCAGACAGAAAAGGAGCCGCGGGGTCGCGCCGCGGCTCCTTTTGTCGTCGCTAGCTCTGGCCGCCGACGGTCTTGACGACCTCGTCGATCAGCTCCTTGCCGACGCGCTTGCCCATGTCGTCATAGAGCGGCGCCATGGTCTTGCGCATCTCGGCGGTTTCCGCCGCGGTCGGCGTGATGATCGTCGTCTTGCCGGATTTCACGACTTCGGCCTTGGCGTCGTCGTTTTCCTTGGCGGACTGGTTGTTGGCGAACTGCGTCGACTCGGCCATCGCCTTGTCGAGCTGGGTGCGCACGTCGGCCGGCAGGCCGTCCCAGAATTTCTTGTTCACGACCACCACGTAGCCGATATAGCCGTGGTTGGTTTCGGTGATGAACTTTTGCACTTCGTGCATCTTCTGGGTGTACATGTTCGACCAGGTGTTCTCCTGGCCGTCCACGACGCCGGTCTGCAGCGCCTGATAGACTTCCGAGAAGGCCATGACCTGCGGCACGGCGCCGAGCGTGCGGAACTGCGCTTCCAGCACCTTCGACGACTGGATTCGGAACTTCAGGCCCTTGTAGTCGGCCGGCGCCTTGAGCGGCTTGTTGGCGCTCATCTGCTTGAAACCGTTGTCCCAGTAGGCGAGGCCCACCATGCCCTTGGAATCCATCAGCTTGAGCATGCGCTTGCCGATCGGGCCTTCGGTGACCTTGCGCAGCGAATCGAGGTTCGGCAGCAGGAACGGCAGGTCGAACACCTCGAATTCCTTGATGCCGATCGGGCCGAACTTGGAGTTCGACGGCGCCAGCATCTGCACCGCGCCGAGCTGCAGCGCTTCGAGTTCTTCCTTGTCCTTGTAGAGGGTCGAGTTCGGATAGACTTCGACCTTCACCTTGCCGTTGGTGTACTTCTCGGCGAGTTCCTTGAACTTCTCGGCGCCCTTGCCCTTCGGCGTGTCCGGGGCGACGACGTGGCTGAACTTGATGACGATGGGCTGCTGCGCCAACGCGGCGGCCGGGGCCGAAAGCAGCGCGGCGGCTGCGGCAGCGCCGACAAGCCACTGGCGTTTGGACATCTCGAACATTCTCAATTCCTCCCTTGGACGGCCGTTTGCGGCCTTATTGCTTGATCTGCGACAGTCACGCTCAGCGACAAATTGACACCAAAACTTCCGCTCCGGCAAGGGCGAAGCCCCTGCCCAACCACGCGAAAACCGCCGCAACGCAAAAAAAATACCGCGCCCCGAAGGACGCGGTATCAATTATGAACTTGCCTAAATCGACGGCGGTGGCGACTAGCCGACTTCGTTGGCGTGGATGCGCTTCTCGATGCCCGGCGTCTTGCCGCGCTTGCTCATCATCTTGTTGAGCGCACCGAGATAGGCCTTGGCCGACGCGACCAGCGTATCCGGATCGGCGCCCTTGGCGGTGAAGGATCGCCCTTCCGACGCCAGGCGCACCGACACCTCGGCCTGCGCATCGGTGCCCTCGGTCACAGCATGCACCTGGTACAACTCCAGCTTGGCCTCGTGCGGCACGATGGCGTGGATCGCGTTGAAGATCGCGTCCACCGGGCCGTTGCCGGTCGCCTGATGCGTGGTGTGCTTGCCGTCGATGTCGATGGTCAACGTCGCGGTCTGCGGGCCCATGGTGCCGGCGATGACGGTGAGCGACACGATCTTGGCGCGGTCATGCGCGGTGGCGATTTCCTCGTCGACCAGCGCCTCGATGTCCTCGTCGTAGATCTGCTTCTTGCGATCGGCCAAGGCCTTGAAGCGCACGAAGGCATCCTGCAGCTGGTTGTCCGAGAGCTGGTAACCCAGCTCCTCCAGCTTGTGCTGGAAGGCGTGGCGGCCCGAGTGCTTGCCCATGACCAGCGAGGTCTGTTTCACGCCAACCGATTCCGGCGTCATGATCTCGTAGGTCTGCGCGTTCTTGAGCATGCCGTCCTGGTGGATGCCGCTTTCGTGCGCGAAGGCGTTCCGTCCGACGATGGCCTTGTTGTACTGCACCGGGAACGACGTCGCCGCCGCCACCAGCTTGGACGCGCGCGTCAGCATGGTGGCGTCGATATTGGTGGCGTACGGAAACACGTCGTTGCGCGTCTTGATCGCCATCACGACTTCCTCGAGCGCGGCGTTGCCCGCGCGCTCGCCGATGCCGTTGATGGTGCATTCGATCTGGCGCGCACCGCCCATGACGCCGGCGAGCGAGTTGGCGACCGCCATGCCGAGATCGTTATGGCAGTGCACGGAGAACACCGCCTTGTGGGAATTCGGCACGTTCTCGATCACGCGGCGGAACAGGTCGCGATATTCCTCCGGCGTGGTGTAGCCGACGGTGTCCGGGATGTTGATGGTGGTGGCGCCGGCCTTGATCGCGGCCTCGACGCAACGGCACAGGAAATCGAACTCGGTGCGGGTGCCGTCCTCGCTCGACCACTCGACGTCGTCGGTGTGGCTGCGGGCGCGCGTCACCTGCGCGATCACCATCTCGTAGACTTCGTGCGGCTCCTTTTGGAGCTTGTACTTCATGTGCACCGGCGAGGTGGACAGGAAGGTGTGGATGCGATTGCGCTTCGCAGGCTTGATGGCCTCGGCGCAGCGGTCGATGTCCTTCGGGGCGGCGCGCGACAGGCCGCAGATCACCGAATTCTTGGCGCGGCGCGCGATCTCGTTGACGGCGGCGAAATCGCCTTCCGACGCGATCGGGAAGCCGGCCTCGATGATGTCGACGCCCATCGTGTCCAGGAGTTCGGCGACCTCGAGCTTTTCCTCGTGAGTCATGGTCGCGCCGGGGCACTGCTCGCCATCGCGCAAGGTGGTGTCGAATATGACGACGCGGTCCTTATCGGACGGGGTCTGGGTAGCCATTGGAATTGTCCTTCTCAGAAACTTGCGCCCGGGTTCATGACCGAAGGGCGCTTTTCAGGGTGTGCTGTATCCACCGCGATCCCCCGAGTGCCCAGGCAACCAAGCCCAGCCGGCCCTCAGGGGCGGGTAAGGAGAAGGAGCGTGCCCAGAATGAGGGAAGCCGCCGGCTGGCCCTTCAAGGCCGCCAGGTCGTCGATCGCGCAGAACTGCTGCCGCGTCGGCATTGGCTCAAGTACCCTCGTTTCGACCTGACGGTCGGCGATTCCGGTAAAACCCGCGTTAAGCGGCCCCGAACGGACAGCTTCTAGCCGATGGCGGCGGCGGCGGGCAAGCGTTCAATAGGTCAGCATAGCTGTCCGTTCGCATCAATGCAACTTAAGCGCTAACATCGGTTGTACTGACCTTTGGGGGGCGACGTGAGACAGGGGGCTCTCAGTCCTTCTCCGCCTTCAACGCCGCCCTCGCCTGCTCCAGTGCCGCCAGCGCGGCGCCTTCGACCTTGGGGTATTCGAGCTTGAGGCGCTCCAGCGCGTGGACCAGCGCGCCGGCGACCGCCAGCCGCGTGAACCACTTCTTGTCGGCCGGGATGACATACCACGGCGCCTCGGGCGTCGAGGTCTCGCGGATCGCCTCCTCATAGGCCGCCATGTATTGCGACCACAGCTTGCGCTCGACGACGTCGCTCATGGAAAATTTCCAGCGTTTGGCCGGCTCGTCGATGCGGTCGAGGAAACGTTTGCGCTGTTCGTCGCGCGAGACATTGAGAAAGAACTTCAGGACCAGCGTGCCGTTGCGCGCCAGATGCGTCTCGAAAGCGCGGATGTCGTCAAAGCGCTGGTGCCAGATATCCTTGCCGTTCTTCGCGTCCGGCAGGCGCTGCGCCTTCAGGTACTCGGGATGCACGCGCACCACGAGAACTTCCTCATACTGTGAGCGATTGAAGATGCCGATGCGGCCGCGCTCCGGCAAAGCGCGGTTGATACGCCACAGAAAATCGTGATCGAGCTCCTCGGCGCTGGGCTGCTTGAAGGAGACGACCTGCACGCCCTGCGGGTTGACCCCGCTCATGACATGCTTGATCAGACTGTCCTTGCCGGCGGCGTCCATGGCCTGCAGCACGACCAGCACCGACCAGCGGTTTTCGGCGTAGAGCCGCTCCTGCAGCTCGGCCAGCCGCTCCACGCCTTCCTTGAGCAGAGCCTTGGCGTCGTCCTTGTCGATGGCAAGGCCGCAGCAATCTCCCGGATCGTAATCGGCAAGCTTGAACTTGTCGGGCTTGTCGATGCGGAAGCGCGTGGCAATCTGATCGAGCTTCATGGGGTCGCTCCTCAGGCGGGAAACCGCTGGGTCAAGAATATGCGCGCGAAAGACCGCATCGCCGGGCTGAAATCGTCGGGACCGCGGACGATGCGGATATCGGCCAGTTCGGGAAGCTGCTCGCTGGCGAGGTGTCTGAGCATGCGTGCGCGTAACGTTACGGCGTCGAGCGACGATTGCATCACCTTGATGGCGCAAATCAGATCGCCATCGATGGCCAGGGTCCAGCCGCGCTCCTCAGCGAGTTCGGCGGCGTTCAGGCCGGTCTCCTCCTTGAGTTCGCGGCGCACGCTCATGTCGAAATCGACGCGATTGCCGACGAGGTCGCTGAGATCCGGCGTTCCGCACGGAAAGTAGATCTGGCCGGCATTGAAGGTGTGCGCGCCCATCTCGCCGAGCAGAAACGCTCCGTCGGACGACATCACCGCCGCGGCGCCGAAACAGTCGCGGATGCCCGCTTCGGGCCGACCCGACGCCATCCAGAAAGTAAAGCTGGCATAGTCCGCCTCCATGAAGCCGCCGCTCAAGGCGTCCGAGGAGATGTCGCAGCGATGCATCAGCAGCACGCGGCCATTGAACAGCGCCGGTTTCTTCTTCTGCGTCTCGGCGAACAGCGCATCGATCGCGGCGCGCCTGGCATCCGCATAGGCCCAGGGCTGCGGCTCGAACGTGAGTTCGAGACGATCGACATGCACGACGCGCTGGATGTCGGATGAAATCATGCCTCGATGACGCCCTCGCAGACCACGACGACATGGCCACCGATCGAGGCGCCCCGAAGCGCGCCGCCCTGGAGGTCGAGCGACAGCCTTATTTCGCTCGGCCGTCCCATCTCGTAACCCTGCTCAATGACAATTTGATGCGAGCCATCGGCGGGCTTCTTGTGCGCCGAATAAAGGCCGGCGAACGCGGCGACCGCGCTGCCCGTGGCGGGGTCTTCGGCGACGCCTCGCGAAGGCGCGAACATGCGGGCGTGCACGTGATGCGCGGCATTCGCCGTCTCGGCGCAGATCACATAGACCATCGCATGGCCGCCGAAGGCGAATGTCCTGTCGAACCGCGCCGGATCCGGCCTGACGCGCGCCGCCGCGTCCAGTGAGCGCACCGGCACCATGCTGAACGCCACGCCGGCGGACCAGCGTGACGGCGGAAAGGCATTCGCATCGATATCGTGCGGATCGAGGCTCAGCGCAGCGGCCATGGTCGCGGCGTCCGGCAGGTCGCCGACACGCTCGGGCAGTTGCGGCAGCCTGAATTCCGCAAAGCCGGAATCAGCGTCGTGCATCTCGGCGGCGCAGGACACGGGGCCGACCTTTTCCTCGATGACGAGGCTCTGGCGGCCGCCGCCCGAAGCGCGCGCCAGGCCAACCGCGGCGCCAACCGTCGGATGGCCGGCGAAAGGAAGCTCCGAGGCCGGGGTGAAGATACGCATCGCCGCCGCGTGGCTGGAATTCTCCGCCGGCAGCATAAAGACGGTTTCCGGGTGGCCGATCTCCCGGGCGATCGTCTGCATCGCGTCGGTATCGAGGCCTTGCGACTCGAGCACCATGCCGAGCGGATTGCCGGCAAAGCGCCGGCGGGTGAAGACGTCGAGAGTCATGAAACGGCGACGCATGATCAGAGCTGCCTTTCTGAGCCGAATTTCGGCGCGACCAGTTGCTCGGCTTCGAAGCGCCGGCTCGGCTTGATGATTTCATCCTGTGCCGTCACCACCTGGATTTCGTCGGCCCCGGCCTCCAGGCTTTTCTGCATGATGCCGAACACCGAACTGCCGGCGCACGCCAGCGCCTCCCGGGCGCTGCCCTGACGCAAATAGTGCGCGAAGAACAACGCGGCGATCAGATCGCCGGCGCCGTTGGCGACGAATTGCAGCTTCGGCGTCCGCAGCAAATAACCACCGGTTTCGTCCGAGGCGAGCATGTCGATGGCGTCGGCCGGCGTTTCGCCGGTGTGCAAGGAAGTCACCAGCACCGAACGCGGCCCCATGTCATGCAGCGCCTTGACCGCGTCGAGCGCCTGCGCGCGCGTGCCCGACGCGCGGCCGGTGAGGTAATCGAGTTCGAACTGGTTCGGCGTGACGATGTCGGCGGCCGGCAACGCGCTTGTCTTGATGAAATCGGGAATACCCTCGCGCACGAAGACGCCCTTGCCGACATCGCCGATCACCGGATCGCAGCAGTAGCGCGCCGACGGATTGGCGCGCTTGACGGTGCCGGCGGCCTCGACGATCGCCTCGGCGATCTCCGCGCTGCCCATGTAACCCGACAGCAGCCCGTCGCAATCGGTCAGCACGCCGCGCGCCTCGAGCCCGGCCATCAGGCCGCGGATAAGCGACGCGCCGAACACCTCGCCTTTCCAGGCGCCATAGCCGGTGTGGTTGGAAAACTGCACGGTATAAATCGGCCAGACCTCGACCCCCATGCGCTGCAGCGGAAACACCGCCGCGGAATTGCCGACATGACCGTAGACGACGTGCGACTGGATCGAGACGAGGTTCATGCCGCCCACAATAACAGAAACGGCGGGGAAGTTCCCCGCCGTTTTGCCGATCAGCGTTGTGCCGCGAGGGGGCGCGTCAGTTCGACTTGCCCGCCGCCTCGACATACTTGTTGGTGTAGGTCTTCGACAGGTCGATCTTGGCATCGCGAATGGCCGGCACCGACTGGCTGAACACCGCGAGCACGGCCTCCGCGCCCTTGGGGTCCATCATTCCGGTCTCGGAGAACATCGGCAGCGTGTTCTTGAGCGCCGCGATGTAACCGGCCTTGTCCTTGCCGACCAGTTCCGCCGGCATCTTGTCGGCGATCTCCTCCGGCGAGTGCGAGTGGATCCACTTCAGGGTGGCGATGATGGCGTTGGTCATCGCCTGCACTTCCTTCTCGTGCGACTTGATCCAGTCGGCCTTGGTGTACAGCGCACCGCCCGGGTACTCGCCGCCGAACACTTGCAGCGTGTCGTGCGCGGTGCGCGTATCGCTCAGGATCTTCAGATCCTTATGACGGCCCTGTAGCACGGTGATCGCCGGGTCGAGCATGATCGCGGCTTCGATCTCGCCCTGCTCCATCGAGGCGACCGCGGTCGCGCCGAGGCCGACGCCGATGACGCCGATCGAGTGCGGATCGACGCCGTTTTTGTTCAGGATGTATTTGAGGAAGAAGTCGGTCGACGAGCCGGGCGCCGAGACGCCGACCTTCTTGCCGGCCAGGTCCTTGATCGTCTTGATGGTCGCCGTGTGCTTGGGCGACACCACCAGCGCGAAGCCCGGATAGCGGTCATACACCACGAAGGATTGCAGGCTCTGCCCCTTGGCGGCGAGGTTGACGGTGTGGTCGAAATAGCCGGAGACCACATCGGCCGAGCCGCCCATGACCGCCTGCAGCGACTGCGAGCCGCCCTTGAAGTCCACCACCTCGACATTGAGGCCGGCCTTCTCGAACTCGCCAAGTTGCTTGGCCAGCATGGTCGGCAGATAGCACAGGCAGGCGGCGCCGCCGACGGCGAGCGTGATCTTGGTCTGGGCGAGCGCGGAACCGGCCATCAGGGCGGTCGAGACGACGAGCGCGGCGGCCGTGGTAGCGACACGGCGGAACAGCGTGGGCATTCGTTTCCTCCATTTTGTATTTGGTTGGCGCGGAATTTAGGCCAGCGCTCCGGGATTGCCTAGGCCGAAAAGGCCGCCTCGCGGCGGGGTTACGGCCTGGCATCCCCGGTGTTGGGCCGCCAGACGAGCAGCCGCTTCTCGACCACCGTCACCAGCATGTCGATGACGATGACGAAGGCCGCCAGCACGAACATTCCCGCAAACACGCCGGCCACGTCGAACACGCCCTCGGCCTGCTGGATCAGATAGCCGAGGCCGGCCGCCGCGCCGAGATACTCGCCCACGACCGCGCCCACAACGGCGAAGCCGACCGAGGTGTGCAGCGACGAGAACATCCAGGACAGTGCCGACGGCCAGTACACATGGCGCATCAACTGGCGCTCGTTCATGCCCAGCATGCGCGCATTGGCAAGCACGGTCGGCGAGACTTCCTTGATACCCTGATAGACGTTGAAGAAGACGATGAAAAAAACCAGCGTAACGCCGAGCGCCACCTTCGACCAGATACCGAGGCCCAGCCACAGCGTGAAGATCGGCGCCAGCACGACGCGCGGCAGCGCATTCGCCATCTTCACATACGGGTCGAACACGGCGGCGGTGCGCGGCTGACGCGCGAACCAGAAGCCGACGACAATGCCGCCGATCGAGCCGATGATGAAGGCGAGCGTCGCCTCGACTAAAGTCACATAAAGATGCTTCCAGATCACGCCGGAGGCGAACCAGGCGACGATCTGCTTGGCGACGTCGAACGGGTTGGAAAAGAAGAACGGCGGCAGGATCATCCGCCCGAAGATCGGATAGGTCGTAAGGACGTGCCAGAGCAGCAGCGAGACAACGGCGACCAGAACCTGGAGGGTGACGAGCGTTATGCGGGACATTACTTGCTCTCCGCCTGGGTATAGCCCTTCACGACTTCGTCCTTCAGCATCTGCCAGATCTCGCGGTGCAACTCGTGAAACGCCGGATCGAGCTTGACCTCGGAAATATCCCGCGGCCGAGGCAGCGTGACACGCCAGTCGCCGATGATGCGCGACGACGGCCCCGCCGACATGATGACGACGCGGTCGGACAGCGCGATCGCCTCTTCCAGATCGTGAGTGACGAACAGCACCGCCTTGCGATCCGCGCTCCACAGATCGAGCAGCAAGTTGCCCATGATCTGCCGCGTCTGGGCATCGAGCGGACCGAACGGCTCGTCCATCAGCAGGATTTTCGGATCGCGAATGAGGACCTGGGCAAGGCCCACGCGTTTGCGCTGACCGCCCGAGAGCATGTGCGGATACCGATCGCCGAAGGCGCCAAGGCCGACCTTGCCGAGCCACTCCCTGGCCCGCGCCCGCGCCTCGGCCTGCGCCACGCCGGCGACTTCCAGGCCGATGGCGACATTCTCCAGCGCGGTCTTCCAGGGGAACAACGAGTCGGCCTGAAACAGGTAGCCGGCCTGTCGGTTGAGATCGGCCAGCGGCGACCCGAAGATGTTGGCCGAGCCGGCGGCCGGCGCCAGCAGGCCGGCGGCGATGTTCAGCAGCGTGGATTTGCCGCAACCGGTCGGACCGACAATGGCGACGAATTCACCGTCAGCCACGGAGAGCGAGGCATTGTGAACAGCGCGAAACACGCCGCCATCGGCCAGGCGGAACGCCACATCCACATCGGTCAATGCGACCGCAGCTTCTCCCGCCGCCGCTGTCGTGCCCGTTGCCGCCGTCATTTCCCTGATAATCCCTGCGTTTTTCAGTCCGGCGCGCAAACTAGCGGCTCACGCGCACAATGCAAACGGCACACAGAGGCGGCAGTTTGCCTTCTTGTCATGGCCGGGCATAGCCCGTCCAAGACGGGCGTAACCGCCCTTATGTCCCCGCCATCCCGCTCGGGAACGCACGGCATGGCCCACTAAACGAGATGGCCGGGTCGCGGCGCTTGCGCGCCGGCCCGGCCATGACAATCTTTAGCTCTGTGCGACCAGGCTTAGTTCTTGGTCTTGTCCACCATGGCGCGCTCCTTGATCCACGGCATCATCTCGCGCAGCTTGGCGCCGACCTGCTCGATGGAGTGCTCGGCGAGCTTGGCGCGCGTCGCCTTGAACGAGGTCTGGTTGACCTTGTTCTCCAGCATCCAGTCGCGGGTGAAGCGGCCGGCCTGGATGTCGCCCAGGACGCGCTTCATCTCCGCCTTGGTCTCCGGCGTGATGATGCGCGGGCCGGTGACGTATTCGCCGTATTCCGCGGTGTTGGAGATCGAGTAATTCATGTTGGCGATGCCGCCCTCGTAGATGAGGTCGACGATCAGCTTCACTTCATGCAGACACTCGAAATAGGCCATTTCCGGCGCGTAGCCGGCTTCGCACAGCGTCTCGTAACCCGCCTTGATCAGCTCGACGAGACCGCCGCAGAGCACGGCCTGTTCGCCGAACAGATCGGTTTCGCACTCTTCCTTGAAGGTGGTCTCGATGATGCCGGCGCGGCCGCCACCGATGGCGGAAGCGTAGGACAGACCGAGGTCATGGGCGTTGCCCGAGGCGTCCTTGTGGATCGCGATCAGGCACGGCACGCCGGCGCCGCGGGCATACTCGGAGCGCACGGTGTGGCCCGGGCCCTTCGGCGCGATCATCAGCACGTCGAGGTCGGGACGCGGATCGATCAGATTGAAGTGCACGTTGAGGCCGTGCGCGAACAGCAGCGCCGCGCCTTCCTTCATGTTGGCGTGCAGGTGGTCGCGGTAGATGTCGCCCTGGAGTTCGTCCGGGGTGAGCATCATCATCACGTCGGCCCACTTGGCGGCCTCGGCGACTTCCATGGTCTTGAAGCCCGAACCTTCGGCCTTCTTGATGCCCTGCGAGCCCTTGCGCAGCGCTATCACGACATCTTTCACGCCGGAATCGCGCAGGTTGAGCGCGTGGGCGTGGCCCTGGCTGCCATAGCCGATGACGGCGACCTTTTTGCCCTTGATCAGGTTGAGGTCGGCGTCGCGATCGTAATAAACCCGCATTGGTGTTCCTCTACTTGGATTAGTTGCCTTGCCCCGGGGGAAATTCGGCCCTGCTTCTAGGACGCCCGGCACCGCCCCACAAGCCCTTTAGCCGCTGGAATTGGGCCCTAAAGAACCATCGGCACGATGCTCGCCACGAGCAGCAGAGCCATGACGATATTGAAGGTTCGGGCGTGGCGCGGGTTGCTTAGGAGCCCCCGCAGCGCCACGCCGAAACCGGTCCAGGTCCCGACGCTCGCCACTGTAAAGAGCGCATTCACCGCGAACACGACCGCAAAATCAGTCAGCCGGTGGTCCGGCCGGATGTAGATCGCGATCACCGCGATCGCGATCATCACCGCCTTGGGGTTGACCCACTGAAAGGCCGCGGCCTGCCAGAACGTCAGCGGCGACGCCAACTGCCGCTCCTCGCCGGCCGGCCGCGCGTTCGCCACTTTCCACGCCAGCCACAGCATGTAGGCGGCGCCAGCAACCTTGAGCAGTGTTTGCAGCGCCGGCGCCGCCGCAAATACGGCGCCGAGACCGACCGCACAGGCCGAGATCAGCACCAGGAACCCGACCGTAATTCCGGCCATATGCGGCAGCGTCCGGCTGAATCCGAAATTCACCCCGGAAGCGGTCACCATGATCGTATTCGGACCCGGCGTGAATGCAGTCACCGCAGTGAACAGCAGCAGCGCCGAAAAAACATCGAGCGGCATTTACATCGGGTCCGGCCCACGCGCGATCGCGGCGATGCCCGTGCGCGAGACTTCGACAAGACCGAGCGGCAGCATCAGCGCCACGAACTGCTCGATCTTGTCGCTCTTGCCTGTGATCTCGAAGACGAAGCTTTCGGTGGTGGCGTCGATGACACGGGCCCGGAAGGCATCGGCCAGACGCAGCGCCTCGACCCGCTCGTCGCCCTTGCCGCGCACCTTGACCATCGCCAACTCTCGCTCGATCGCCTTGCCGGAAATCGTCATATCGACAACGCGATGCACCGGCACGAGACGGTCGAGCTGGTTCTTGATCTGCTCGATCACCATCGGCGTGCCGGTGGTGACAACGGTAATAAGCGACTGATGCTTCTGGTGCTCGGTCTCCGACACCGTGAGCGACTCGATATTGTAGCCGCGGCCGGAGAACAGGCCGATGACCCGGGCAAGGACGCCCGGCTCGTTATCGACCAGCACGGACAAAGTGTGGGTTTCCGGCTTCTGCACATTGGTCGCGGTCGGATAATGCGACGTCGACGACGGGACGTTGGCGTTCACGTGTTTGATCCTTTTGCTCCGTCATTCCGGGGCGCACCGAAGGTGCGAACCCGGAATCCAGCGGCAGTTTCTGAATTCGTTTCTGGATTCCGGGTTCGCGCGCCAACGCGCGCGCCCCGGAATGACCATTAAACCAGCATCTTGCCTTCCTCGGTGATGGCATCGTCGAGAGACACGCCGGAGTCACCGAGGATCATTTCGTTATGCGCCTTGCCCGACGGGATCATCGGGAAGCAGTTCTCCGCCTTGTCGACGACGCAGTCGAACAGCACCGGGCGGTCGATATCGATCATCTCCTTGATGGCGTGATCGAGATCGCCCGGCTTCTCGCAACGGATGCCGACCGCGTGCATTGCCTCGGCTAGCTTGACGAAGTCGGGCAGCGCCTCGGAATAGCTCTCCGAATAGCGGCTGCCGTGCAGCAGTTCCTGCCACTGCCGGACCATGCCCATATAGCTGTTGTTGAGGATGAATATCTTGATCGGCAGGCGGTACTGCACCGCCGTCGACAGTTCCTGCATCGTCATCTGCACCGATGCCTCGCCGGCGATGTCGATGACCAGCGATTTGGGATGCGCGAGCTGCACGCCGACCGACGCTGGCAGGCCGTAGCCCATGGTGCCGAGGCCGCCGGACGTCATCCAGCGGTTCGGCTCGTTGAAGTGATAGAACTGCGCCGCCCACATCTGATGCTGACCGACTTCGGTCGTGATGTAGGTGTCGCGATCCTTGGTCAGCTCGAACAGCCGCTGGATGGCGTATTGCGGCTTGATGACCTCGTTCGACGGCCGGTAGGAGAGCGACTTGCGGGCGCGCCACTTGTCGACCTGCTTCCACCAGTCGCCGATGGCCTTCTTGTCGGCCTGCTTCTTTTCGGACTTCCACAGATGCAGCATGTCCTGAAGGACGTGCGCGCAATCGCCGATGATCGGGATATCGACATGGACGTTCTTGTTGATCGACGACGGATCGATGTCGATGTGGATCTTCTTCGAGTTCGGCGAGAAGGCATCGAGGCGGCCGGTGATGCGGTCGTCGAAGCGGGCGCCGACGCAGACCATGACGTCGCAATCATGCATCGCCATGTTGGCTTCGAGCGTGCCGTGCATGCCGAGCATGCCGAGCCACTGCGGATCGGCCGCCGGATAGGCGCCGAGGCCCATCAGCGTCGATGTGATCGGGAAACCGGTCGCCTGCACCAGTTCGCGCAGCAGCTTGCTGGCCTGCGGGCCGGAATTGATGACGCCGCCTCCGGTGTAGAAGATCGGTTTTTTGGCCCGCGCCATCAGTTCCACCGCCGCCTTGATCGGCGCCGGATCGGCCTTCAGCTTGGGGTGATAGCCGGTGTGGGGGAATTCCGTCGGCCGCGAGTACATGCCGGTGGCGAACTGGATGTCCTTCGGGATATCGACCACCACGGGGCCCGGGCGGCCGCTGGCGGCGATATGGAAGGCCTCGTGCAGGATGCGCGGCAGATCCTCGATGCGCTTCACCAGATAATTGTGCTTGGTGCAGGGGCGCGTGATGCCGACCGTGTCGCATTCCTGGAAGGCATCGTTGCCGATCAAGTGGGTCGGCACCTGGCCGGTGATGCAGACCAACGGGATCGAGTCGCACAACGCGTCGGTGAGGCCGGTGACGGCGTTGGTCGCTCCCGGTCCGGAGGTCACCAGCACGCAGCCGACCTTGCCGGTCGAGCGCGCATAGCCCTCGGCGGCGTGAACCGCGCCCTGCTCGTGGCGGACGAGGATATGGCGCACGTCCTTCTGGGCGAACAGCGCGTCGTAAATCGGCAGCACCGCGCCGCCCGGATAGCCGAACAGGTGCTTCACGCCCTGATCGGCCATCGCCTGAATCACCATTTCGGCGCCGGTCATCTGCCGGGGCTCGGTGGTGTCGTTCGTCGCCGTGTGTTTGGTCATGATCGGCTTCCTTTTCCGCTCGTCCTGCCGCTCTCGCCGTAGCTGCCGTTGCTGTCGCCGTAGCTGTCGTTGCTGCCAATAAAAAAGGCCCGCTAAGGGGCCACGTCCGGACACTCACCGAGGGTAGCGGTGGGCTACCCGGCCAGTGTCCGAACCTCGATTACGAGAATAATAATATTGCGCATTGCTTGCGTCGTCCGAACTTTCGTTGCGCGCGTTATAGGGGCGGCTTTTTACCCGGTCAAGCGCGAAAACGAAGGGTAATACCCGTCCTGCAGGTCGGCAAGAGCCGCACCGCAGGGCTGCCGGGCGTCAAAAGCACAAGGCCGGCACGAGGCCGGCCTTGTTGATCTCCCGGTCTCGGCCCTTAGGCCGCGCGCGCCCCTCGCGCCGGCTGGGCAGGAGCCGGAACCGACGAGGCCGGCGATGCGGAAGCTGCTGCCTTGCGGCTGCCCGCGCCCGCCATGGCTTCGCCCTCGACCTGGAAGAACGCGACCTGTTCGTTCATCGTCCGGGCTTGGCTTTCCAATGTCTGTGCCGTCGCAGCGTTTTCCTCGACCAGTGCCGAGTTGCGCTGCGTCAGCTCGTCCATCTGATCGAGCGTCCGTTTGATCTCCTCGATTCCAGTCGCCTGCTCCGAACTGGCATTGGCAATCTCCGCCACCGCATTCGCCACCTGCCGGATCGACTCGACGATCTCGGTGAGCGCGCTACCCGCCTGATTGACGAGGCTGACGCCCTCCTTGACCTGCCCTGTCGAGTTGGTGATCAACCCGGCGATGTCCTTGGCCGCCTGCGAGGATCGCTGGGCCAGGCTGCGAACCTCGGACGCCACCACGGCAAAGCCACGGCCTGCTTCGCCGGCACGAGCTGCTTCCACCGCGGCGTTGAGCGCCAGCAGGTTGGTCTGACGCGCGATCTCATCGATCACGCTGATGATGTCCGCGATCTTGCGCGAGGACTCCTCGATCCGGGCCATCGCATCGACGGCGCGGCCGGCCACTTCTCCGCCCCGATCCGCCACTTCACTGGTCGCGCGGGCAGACCGGGTCGCCTCCTGCGCGTTCTCGGCATTGCGGCGCACCGTGTTGGCGATCTGCTCCATCGAAGCCGAGGTCTCCTCCAGGCTCGCGGCCTGCTCTTCGGTGCGCTGCGACAGATCCGCCGTGCTCAGGGAAATCTCCGCCGAGGCGCTCGTGACCTCGTGCGAGGAATTTTTGATCTGGAAAATAGTGCTGCGCACCTGCTCGATCATCGTGCTGGCGGCATTGACGATCTGGCCGACTTCATCCCGCGCTGCCATCCGCGGCAGAGTGACATTGAAGTCGCCTTCCGCGACCCGCATCATGCCGCCCTCGATCATGCGCAAAGGCCGCGTGACGCGGCGCGAAATCAGGAGCAGCGTCGTGGTCGAAAAGCCGAGGGCCGCGATCAACAGAGCGACCTCCATACCAAGCTTCCACTGGGCGGCCGTCCGCAGTTCGGCGGCATGTGCCTTGGTGCCGTCCAGCGCCGCGAGCGCGACATCCAGAACCGACTTCAGACGGATATTGGAATGCTGGTTCCAGGCCGGCGGATCAACCCAGGCGAGATCGCCGGCGATGGCCTTCTTGAGCGAGGCCAGTCGCTCCGCCACAACGTCCGGCGCAAAGAACTCTCGCCGCGCTGTCTCCATGGCCTCGTTGAAACGAGCCGGCAATGGCAATCCCGTCACCATGTCCTGGATGGCGGTCCACTGGGCATTCGTCTCGAGAAGATGCCCATTGTATTTGGTCAGCGCGTCCGGCGCCATTTTGAGGCCGAGCAGGCCGTTATAGAGAATGAGATTCGCATTGCCTGCGGAATTGCGGGCGGCCCATCCCAATTGCTTGATCTGCATCAGATGGCCGACATAGGAGTTGTCCAGCTTGACCAGATCGACGAGCCCTGCAGACACCTTCTCCACCGCGGCGATAAGCGCGCTGGAGGAGTCGAAAATCTCCTGATCGAGCCCGGCCTTGCGCGACCCCTTCGGCAGGGCGATCGCCGCCTCGGTCTCCTTGTGCAGGGCGACCTGCCTCTGCATGGCCTTCTCGAGCAAGGGGACGCCGGTTTCTTTCTGTCCAAGATCGTGCTTGTGCAGTACGGCAAGCGCCGAATTCAATGCCGTCATTTCGGCAACCCGTAAATCCCGCAACGTCGGATCCAACGGACCGGCTCGATCGGCCCTCAGATCACGGACTGACGACGAGCGGTCCGGACGCAGATTGTGCAGGGCATTAAACAGTCCGTCGGAAGCGTCGGCGACGTGCACCAGGCGCGTTGCCGTTTGCAATTCCCGCCATGACTGCCAGACGCCGAACGTCAAGACCACAACGAGGGCCGCGGCGAGACCGCCCACGACGAACTTCAAAAGCGCATTCACCGACAAACGATTGAGCATTTTCCATCCCGCATTCAAGTCGACCGGACTTTGTGTCCAATCTCGCGGGAATACCTGAAAAGTTTATGAGCACCTTCGCCCGCAATCCTGGACTTTAGGTGCGAGCGTTTAATCAAATAGATTAAGGCAGCGCGGCGCCGAGGCACCGCGCCGTTGCGGACGCGGCTTATGCCGCCGCGTCAATCTTGCTCCGGACGGCCCGCTTTGCGACGGCCGGCGCAGCGGGACTCGCCGCCGGACGGCGGCCTTCCGACGCGCCGCCGGTTTCTTCGCCGAAGCGGAAGTAGCCGATCTGCCCATCCATCATGCGCGCCTGCTGCTCCAGCAGCTTGGCGGTCGCGGCGTTCTCTTCGACCAGCGCCGAATTCTGCTGGGTCGTGTTGTCCATCATGTTCATCGCCTTGTTGACCTCGTCGACGCCGCTGGACTGTTCGGCGCTGGCGCTTGCGATGTCGTTGATAAGGCTCGTCACCTTCTGGATCGAGTCGGTAATGCGGCCGAGCGCGGCGCCGGCCTGGTTGACCAGCTCGACGCCCTCCTGCACCTGCCCGCCCGATTTGGTGATCAGGGCCGTGATGTCCTTGGCGGCCTGCGAGGAGCGCTGCGCCAGGCTTCGCACTTCGGCGGCAACGACGGCGAAGCCGCGTCCGGCCTCGCCCGCCCGCGCGGCTTCGACCGCCGCGTTGAGGGCGAGAAGGTTCGTCTGGCGCGCGATTTCGTCGATTACCACGATGATTTCGGAAATGCTCTTGGACGACTCCTCGATGCGCGCCATGGCCTCGACCGCCTTGGCGACGACCTCACCGCTCTGATTGGCGACGTTGCGTGTGTCGTCCGCCGAACGGCTCGCCTCGCGGGCATTCTCGGCATTCTGCTTGATGATCGAGGAAATCTCCTCCATCGCGGCGGTGGTCTCTTCGAGGCTCGCGGCCTGCTCTTCGGTTCGCTGCGACAGATCGGTCGTGCTGGTCGAAATCTCGATCGAGGCGTTGGTGACCTCGCTGGCGGCCGTTTTGATCTGCAGCAGCGCGGCGCGCACCTTGTCGGCCATGCCGTTGACCGCGACGGCGATCTGGCCGATTTCGTCCGGCCGGTCGCGATACGGCACATCGACGGCGAAGTTGCCCTCCGCGATCTGGCCAAGCGGCTTGGTCAGCATGCGCAGCGGCCGCGCCACCGTAATGACGCTGAAGGCAATGGCGCCGAAGAAAATCGCGACGCAGGCGAGCAGCAAACCTGCATTGAGCGCGAGATTCCACAGGCCGCTCGATTGCAGATCGGCGGTGTAGCCCTCGCTCGCCTTGCCGGCGCCGTTCATCACGTCGAGAATGGTGGCGAGCAGCGGCGTCGTGGCATCGACCCACTGATCGTTGGTCACCGGGTATTTTCCGCCCGCGGCGGAGACCTTGCGGATCTCGTCGGCCATCGGCTCGAATTTGCCGAAGTAGCCGTCGGTCGCCGCCTTAACGCCGGCGGCGATGGCCGCGTGCTCGCCGTCGATGAGCGAGGCCTGCAACAGCCGCCACAGCAGAGCGACTTGGTTGCGGATCACCTGGATGCGCTCAAGATTGGCGGCCGGAATGGCGGCGCCCGACGAAATCGACTGCGCCAATGTGGAGCGCTCGCTGCCGCCGATGTCGCGCATGTTCCAGGCATAGATGCGGATGTTCGCCAGACGCGCCAGTTCGGGGTCCATGGCGCTGGTGCTGCTCAGCACGCGATTCCACAGTTTCTGCGCCGTGCCGACGAAAGCCGACAGGGTGGGAACGGTGTTCTTGACGGTGTCCTCGTCGCGCTGCGCCTTCGGCTTCCTGATCTCGTCGTCGGCCTTGCGGCGATACTGCTCGGCCTTGGCGCGCGCGTCGTTGAATTCCTTGATCAGCTCCTGCTTGCGCGGGAAGTCTTCCGTCAGCAACGCGTTGAACGCCGCGTCGATCTTCGACTTGGCGCCGCTGCGCTGGTCGGCGATATCCTTGAGGAGCGAGGCGCCGGCGGGTTCGACGGCCTGAAGGGCGCTGCTGACGTAAGCGCGCTCGATCAGGATGTCATAGACGCCAAGTATGAGCGCGTTGGCGGCGGTGTTCTGCCGGTCCGCCTTCTGCGCCTTGCTGTAAAGCTCGTAAGACCGCCAGGTCTCCGTTGAAAGCGCCCAGATCGCGATCGGCACGACTAAAGCGAATGTAACTGCAATGCGGGTCGAGATGCTCTTGAACGAGAAAATCGCCATGATTTCAAAACTCCAGCCCAAGCGAAATTAACGCCCGCTTTCTGCGGTATTTAATTCACTTTGTCGGTTGTGCATTAAGGAGGTCTAAACCGGGCCCGAATTGCACAGGGTCCTGCCTGGATTATTTGATAAACTGGATTATGTTTTTAACGATGAGTACCGCAAGGGTCCGAAACGTCACGCTCCTAGCGAGCGCATGATCGAATCCAGCGCCTGATCGGCGGGAACCATCGGCCAGTCCTTCATCTGGCCGCGAAACCAGGTGTGCTGCCGTTTGGCGTAGCGCCTGGTGTCCATGACCGAACCGGCCGCGGCCTCCCCAAGGGTTATCTCGCCGCGCAGATGCCGGATCAGCCACGGCACGCCGTGAGCCTTCATCGCGGGCAGCAGCGGATCGAGTTCGCGCGCCGCGAGCGCCCTCACCTCGTCGAGCGCGCCGGCTTCGATCATCGCGGCGAAGCGCGTCTCGATCCGTGACACCAGCGCGGCTCGTTCGACCGTCATGAAAATCTTCATGGCCCGCTCGGCCGGCAACAATGGCGCCGAGTTCTCGCCGTGCCAGTCGCTGATTGATCGGCCCGTCGCCAGCACCACTTCGAGCGCCCGGGCGATACGCGAGCGGTCGAGCGGCATCAGCCGCGCCGCAGTCAGCGGATCGCGCGCAGTCAGTTCGGCATAGAGCGGAGAGACGCCGTCGCGTGCCAGCCGGTCGCGTACATTCTCGCGTATCTCGGCCGGGATCGCCGGCACGGCGGCGATGCCCTCGGTCAAGACCTTGAAATAAAGCCCGGTGCCGCCGACCACGATCGGCACCCGTCCGGCCGCGGCGATGTCGTCCAAGGCCGCCGCGACCTCGCGCAGCCACTGCCCGGTCGAATAGGTCTCGGCGGCATCGACATGTCCGTAGAGGAGATGTGGCGCGCGGGCCTCCTCCTCTGCGCTCGGCCTGGCGGTGATGACGCGCAGGCCGGCATAGACCTGCATGGAATCGGCATTGACGATGGTGCCGCCGAGGCGGTCCGCGAGCGTCAGCGCCAAAGCCGACTTGCCGCTGGCGGTCGGACCGGCGATAAGCACCGCCTGTTTCAGCTCTGGCATCGTAATGACCTCACCCGCACCCTTGACCGCCACTCTTATCGCCGGCCGCGAACCGCTCGATGACGCCGCGCTCGCGCGCGCCCGCGCCGCCTTGCCGGCCCCGGAAGCCCCGCTGTGGCTCGATCCCGGCCGCGCCGCCGACATACCCTTTAGCGCAGGCGCGAACGCCGACCAACGCGCCCTCGCCGAGAGCCTGCGCGCCGCCCTCCCCGGTACGGATGCTGTGGTGCAGCCATCCGCGGGCCGCCGCAAGAAGCTGTTCCTCGCCGACATGGACTCCACCATGATCGGACAGGAGTGCATCGACGAATTGGCCGCTTTCGTTGGCCTGAAGGATCACGTCGCCGCCATCACCGAACGCGCCATGCGCGGCGAAATCGAATTCGAGCCGGCCTTGCGCGAGCGCGTGGCGCTGCTCAAGGGGCTGCCCGAAAGCGTCGTCGATGAGGTCATTGCCGGACACATCGTGCTGACGCCGGGGGGGCGTACCGCCATCGCGACCATGCGCGCGCACGGCGCCTATACCTGCCTGGTGTCCGGCGGCTTCACGTCATTCACCGGACGAATCGCAGCGATGCTCGGTTTCGACGAAACGCGCGCCAACACTTTGGAATTGGACGGCGGCAAGCTCGCCGGTCTGGTGCGCGAACCGATCTTCGGCCGCGACAGCAAGCGCGCTACGCTTGTCGAATTGCGCGAGCGTCGTAACCTTGCCGCCCACGAAACCATGGCGACCGGCGACGGCGCCAACGATCTCGCCATGATCGCGGAAGCCGGCCTCGGCGTCGCCTATCACGCCAAGCCGAAGGTGGCGGAAGCCGCACCGGCTCGCATCGAATATGGCGACCTCACAGCGCTTCTTTATATCCAGGGCTACCGACGAGACGAGTTCGTCGAGGCATAAGCAAAACGGCCGGGCGTTGGCCCGGCCGCTTGATACTGTGCGGGTCAGCTTCCCCTTACTGCAGGCCGATGGCCACGAAGCTCGGATCGCCTGACGGCGACTGCACCAGCAGCACCACCGTCTTCTTGCCTTCCTTCTTGAGCTGGTCGATCCGCTTCTGCAGATCGGCGGCATTGGTCACCGGCTGCTGCTGCACTTCGGAGATCACCATGCCGGGCTGCAGACGCTTCTCGGCCGCCGCGGAATTCGGATCGACCGCGGTGATGACGACGCCCTTCACCTTGTCCTCGATCTTGAATTTCTTGCGGTTGGCTTCGTTGAGGTTGGCGAGATCGAGCCCGAGCGCCTTGCGGACCGACGATTTCTCGTCGTCGGGCTGGTCCTTCTTAGGCGTCAGCGCCGCCTGCACCGGCTTCTCGTCCTCGAGGCGGCCGAGCTTGACGATCTTGGTCTCTTCCTTGCCCTTGCGGATGATCGTGACCTCGACGTCCTTGCCGACGGCCGTATCGGCGACGATGCGCGGCAGGTCGCGCATTTCCCTGACGTCCTTGCCGTCGAACTTGACGACGACGTCGCCTGGCTCGATGCCGGCGGGCTTGGCCGGCCCCTTGTCATCGACGCCGGCAATCAGCGCGCCGCGCGCCGGCTTGACGTTAAGACTGTCGGCGATTTCGTCGGTCACCTGCTGGATGCGAACGCCGAGCCAGCCGCGCCGCACTTCCTTGAAGTTGCGCAACTGATCGATGACCGCGAGCGCCGTCTTCGACGGCACGGCAAAGCCGATGCCGATCGAACCGCCGGAGGGCGAGATGATCGCCGTATTGACGCCGATGACATCGCCATCGAGGTTGAACAGCGGGCCGCCGGAGTTGCCGCGATTGATGGCGGCGTCGGTCTGGATGTAGTTGTCGTACGGGCCCGACTGGATGTCGCGGTTACGCGCCGAGACGATGCCCGCGGTCACTGTACCGCCGAGCGAGAACGGGTTGCCGATCGCGATGACCCATTCGCCGAGACGCAGCTTCTCGCTGTCGCCGAATTTCACTGCCTTGAGCGGCTTGGTCGGCGTCACCTTGAGCAGCGCAAGATCGGTCTTCTTGTCGGTGCCGATCAGCTCGGCTTTCAACGTCGAGCCATCGTTGAGAATGACGCTCACCTCATCGGCGTCGGCGATAACGTGATTGTTGGTCACGACATAGCCCTCGGCGTCGATGATAAAGCCCGAGCCGAGCGAATTGACCCGGCGTGATTGCGGGGTGTTATTGCCGTTCGGCCCCGGGCCGCCCGGTCCGCGCCGGTTCTTGAAGAATTCTTCGAAGAACTCCTCGAACGGCGAGCCCGGCGGCACCTGCGGCATGGCGCCGGAATTCATGTCGACCTTCTGCTTGGTCGAGATGTTGACCACCGCATCGATCACCTGTTCGGCAACGTCGGCAATGCCGTCCGGTCCGCGCGCCTGCGCAGGCGCGGCGGTCAAAGGCCCGGCCAAAATGGCGGCGAGCAGGAGTGCGAAAGTCGTTTTCAAACGAATGGCGGTGGCGCCCATTGGCGTCGATTCTCCAGGGAGGGGTGCCCACAGGGTGACCCTGAATTAGCGGCAATTCAAGGGCGACGGCTGCGGATCGCCATCAACAGCGCGCGAGAAGGTGCCCGGCATCTGTCCGGCGCACCGACGGAGCGTCAGGCACTCTCAGAAACGCGCCACCCAAACGATCAATAGCCCGATGATGGCCGACCCCAGTCCGATCAGACGCAAGGTCGCCGGCGGCGTGTTCAGCACGCTTTCCACGGCTCTTTTGCCGTGAGCCGGAAAAGCCGCGAAGATCATGCCTTCGATGACGAAGACCAACCCCAGCGCGGCCAAAAAATCCGACATCCTGCGTTACGCGGCTACTGGGCCGGCGCCGGCCCAGGTGTTGGTTGCGGCCGGGGCGGCAGTTGAGGCTGCGACTGCGCCCCATTCCCGGCTCCGTTCGGCTGATTGAAGAAGCGGAAGAAATTATTGTCCGGCTTGAGCAGAATCCGCGTGTCACCGGGCTTCAGACTGGCTTCATAGGCCTGCATGGAGCGGTAGAACGCGAAGAAGTCCGCATCCCGGTTGAAGGCGTCGGCGAAGATCTGGTTTCGGGTGGCGTCACCCTCACCGCGGATCTGCTCCGCCTTCGAGTTGGCGTCCGCCACCAGCACCGTGACGTCGCGGTCGGCGCGGGAGCGGATTTCCTGGGCGCGCTGGGCGCCCTGCGCGCGGAATTCCGCGGCTTCGCGTGCGCGCTCGGTCTGCATACGCTGGTAGACCGCCTGGCTGTTCTGCTCCGGCAGGTCGGCGCGGCGAATACGGACATCGACAACCTGGATGCCGTAGCCGGCCGCTTCCTTGTCGACGAGCTGCAAAATGCGCTCCATCAGATCGGCGCGTTGGTCGCGAACGACCTCGGTGAAAGTTGCCGCGCCGAGGACCCGGCGCAGGGCCGAGTTGAGCAGAATCGACAGCTGCGAGTTGGCGCCCGGCACCGAGCCGACCGTCTGGTAGAAGCGCAGCGGGTCGCGGATCCGGTAGCGCGCGAACGCGTCCACCACCAACCGCTTCTGATCGGACGCGATTACTTCCTGCGGCGGCGCTTCCAGGTCGAGGATGCGGCGATCGATATAGACCACATTGTCGATGAACGGCGCCTTGAAGTGCAGGCCAGGCACCGTGACGGGCGCCTGCGGATTGCCGAGCCGCAGCACCAGCGCCTGCTGTGTTTGATAGACGGTGAAAATCGACGAATAGCCGAGGACGAGAGCGGCTACCAGAATAACGACGGCGACACCGCCGATGAAATTAAGTCTCATTGGCGGGCTCCCGACGGCGTACGCGGCTGCTGCGGACGGGTCAATTCATTGAGCGGCAGGTAAGGCACGACGCCCGAGCCGTTCGGACCGGAATCGAGGATCACCTTGTCGGCACCGCCGAGCACGCGCTCCATCGTTTCGAGATACATGCGCTCGCGGGTGACGTCCGGCGCCTTCCGGTACTCGTCATAAATCTTCAGGAAGCGCGAAGACTGACCGGTCGCTTCGGCGACGGTCTGCTGCCGGTAGGCTTCGGCAGCCTGCGTGATCTGGGCGACGCGGCCGCGCGCTTCCGGCACGACGCGGTTTGTATAGGTCTGCGCCTCGTTAACGGCGCGCTCGAGATCGGCGCGCGCGGCTTGCACGTCGCGGAAGGCGTCGATGACCTGCTGCGGCGGATCGACCTTCTGCAACTGAACCTGCTGGATCATGATGCCGGCGCCGTAGCCGTCGAGCGTCTTCTGCATCAGCTCGTGGACGGCGTTTTCGATGGTCTGACGCGCGCCGGTGAGGATCGGCTGGATCTCGGAGCGGCCGATGACTTCGCGCATCGCGCCCTCGGCCACCGCCTTCACGGTGCCTTCCGGATTCTGGATGTTGAACAGGTAGTCGCCGACGCCGGTGGGCTTCACTTTCCACAATACGGAGAAATCGACATCGACGATGTTCTCGTCTCCTGTGAGCATCAGGCTCTCTTCCGGCACATCGCGCACGGTCGAGCCGCGGCGGATGTCGTCGCTGACGCGCATGCCGATGTCGATCTTGTTGACGCGCAGCGCCTTCGGCGTGAGCGCGGTCTCGATCGGAAATGGCAGATGGTAGTTCAGGCCCGGCTGGACCTCGCGCACTTCCTTGCCGAAGCGCAGCACGACGCCAAGCTCATCGGGCTCGACGCGGAAGAAGCCGGAAAAGCCCCACAGCGCCACAGCGGCGAGCGCCGCCAGCGCGATGCCCTTGCCGCCCATATTACCGGGCAGCACGCCGCGAAGACGGTCCTGGCCACGGCGCAGCATTTCTTCCAGATCGGGCGGACGGCCGCCGGGCGGAGGCGGGTTTGAGCCCCACGGGCTCTTGCCCCCACCGGATCCGGACCCCCAGGGGCCGCCGGATCCGCTGCCACCACCGCCTTGATTGCTCCACGGCATAAATCTTGTCTCCCGGCATAGGGCCGAAATGCGGCCTGCCTTTACTTTGGGACGGGTTATAGGGGACGCAAGAGCCGGTTACAACGCGCTGACATGCCGCATTTTGATCGAAATTACGGGCACATGCGCCCGAGATCGTAATGAATTTCGGGAGGCGTCGCCCTTGCGCGCCGTCCCCTGTGGTAAATTAAGGTGCTCGCGACCGCGGAGCGCAAAAAGCATCGTACGGGGAAACATTCAATGAGCGCGTTCGATTTGAAGGGCCGTGTCGCCCTCGTAACAGGCGGCAATGGCGGTATCGGTCTCGGCATGGCCAAAGGTCTGGCCGGCGCCGGCGCGACGGTGGTCATCGCAGGGCGCAACAAGGCCAAGGCCGACGCGGCGCTCGCCGAGATGCGCGCGATAAACCCTAAAGCAGACTTCGTCGAGATCGATGTGCTCAGGGAAGAGTCGTGCCGCGGCGCCGTGCAGATGGTGGCCGACAAGTTCGGCCGGCTCGACATCCTGGTCAACAATGCCGGTACCAGTGTACGCAAGCCACCGGAAGAGCTGACCGCAGCGGAGTGGCATCTGGTGATGGACACCAATGTCACCAGCGCCTTCCTGTGCTCCCAGGCAGTCTACCCGCACATGAGACAAGCCGGCGGCGGCAAGATCATCAACATCGGCTCCATGATGACCATCTTCGCCTCGTCCTACGCGGCGCCTTATGCCTCGAGCAAAGGCGCCATCGTACAGATGGCGCGCTCTTTCGCGGTCGCCTGGGCGCAAGACAATATCCAGGTCAACTCGATTCTCCCCGGCTGGATCGACACCGAACTCACGAAGAAAGCGCGCGAACAGGTGCCCGGTCTGCATGAGCGCGTGCTGGCGCGCACGCCGGCCGGACGCTGGGGCGCGCCCGGCGATTTTGCCGGCATCGCGGTGTTCCTGGCATCGCCGGCATCGGACTTCCTCACCGGCACGGCGATTCCTGTCGACGGCGGCTATTCCGTGATGGCCTGACAACGCGCCGCTAACGGCGGACGTAAGCGACGGTGTCGAAACTGGCGTCGTCGTCCGGCCCCGCTTCGTAATGATGGCGCTCGGTCTCGCGCCACTCGGCCGGATCGATGGCCGGGAAATAGACGTCACCCGGCGGCCGGGCATGAACATGGGTGATTTCCAGCCGGTCCGCGATCGGCAAGGTGCGCTCGAACACGTCGCCGCCGCCGATGATCATCAAGTCTCCAACGCCGCGTTTGGCGGCATCCTCGACGGCGATGCCGAGCGCGGCATCGAGGGTCGTGGCGAGAATGCCGCCCGGCACCGCAAGCCCGAGGTCGCGCGTCATGACGATGTTGGTGCGGCCGGGCAGCGGCCGGCCGATGGACTCATATGTCTTGCGGCCCATCACCACCGGCTTGCCGATCGTCACCCGCTTGAAATGCTGCAGATCGGATTTCAGCCGCCACGGCAGCTGGCCATTGCTGCCAATAACGCCGTTGTCGCCGATGGCGGCGACCAGCACGATCTTGTAGGGCGCGGTGTTGCGCGGCCGCGTGATCATCGCTGCGCGCCTTTCGCGAATGAATTGAGCGCATCCCCGCTCATGCGGCAGATCTTCCAGTCGGGCAGCACCTGCGCGCCGATCGATTCATAGAACGCAATCGACGGCGCATTCCAGTCGAGCACCGACCACTCGAAGCGCGCGTAGCCTTCCTCGACGCAGCGCCGCGCCAGATGCGCCATCAGCGCCTTGCCGAGACCTTTGCCGCGATAGGCCGGGCGCACGAACAAATCCTCGAGATAGACGCCATGGCGGCCGCGGAAGGTCGAGAAATTCAGGAACCACACCGCGAGCCCCGCCGCCTGACCGTCCCACTCGGCAATGGCGCAGAACAGGCGCGGCTTCTCACCGAACAATGCCTCGGCGATCATGGCCGGCGTCGCATCGACCGCATCGGCGAGCTTCTCGTAGTCGGCGAGTTCGCGGATCAGATCGAAGATCAGCGCCGTGTCGACGGGCTCCGCCGGCCGGATACCGACACCTTGTCCATATCGAGGCTCCGACTGACCTTGCGCCGACATCACCCGTTCGGAAACATCCTTGTTGACACCTTTAGCAAACTGCATGCCGCGCCTTGAGATCGTACCCAGTGGCGCAATGCCGCAGCCACCCCGGCAATCTTAGCCGACAGCGCATCCGCTGTCCAAAACGTGCCAGCCGGGCAGCATTGGCAACCCGCAAAGCTGAAAACCGCGAATCCGGCCGCGCCTCGCGATGCCGCACCGCGTCATCAACGACACCGTGCGATGAAGCGTCGCGCCTGCGAGACGCGGTTCCAGTCGTTATTGTTTGCGGTCGGGCACGTCCAGTCAGCCGGCCAATCCAAAGACAGTCCTTAATGCATCACGCGCAAGCCAATCACGACGACACCGTTCACACACACACCCTCACGCGCTTCGACGCGGTCGTCATCATGGTCGGCCTGGTCGTCGGCATCGGCATATTTCGCACGCCATCGCTGGTCGCGGCCAATGTCGACAGCGAATTCGCCTTTATCGCCGTCTGGGTGGCCGGAGGACTGATCACGCTGATCGGCGCGCTCTGCTACGCCGAATTGTCCGCCGCGCACCCACATGCCGGCGGCGAGTATCATTTCCTGCGCCGCGCCTATGGCAGGCCGGTCGCCATGATGTTCGGCTGGGCGCGCGGCACCGTCATCCAGACCGGCGCCATTGCCGGCGTCGCTTTCGTGCTCGGCGACTATGCGGCGCAACTCGTGCCGCTCGGTCCCTACGGCCCTGCGCTTTACGCAGCGATCTCCATCATCCTTTTCACCGGCATCAACGTCATCGGCACCGTTCAGAGCAAATCTCTGCAGATCGCCATGACGGCGATCGAGATCGGTGCCATTGCCGCCATTATCCTGTTCGGCCTGTTTGGTTCGAGCGAGCCGCCGCCCGCGGCGCCCGCAATCCCGCCCGGCAGCGCGGCGCTCGGCATGGCCATGATCTTCGTGCTGCTCACCTATGGAGGCTGGAACGAAGCCGCTTATCTCACGGGCGAACTGAAGGACGCGCCGCGCAACATCGCCAAGGTTCTGACGATGGGCACGCTGATCCTGATCGGGCTTTATGTGCTCGCCAATGTCGCGCTGCTGTCGATCCTCGGTCTCGAAGGCCTGCGCACGTCCGACGCCGTCGCTGCCGACATGATGCGCCGCGTCGCCGGCCCGGCGGGCGCGACCATCGTCAGCATCGCCATTGTCGTGGCCGCCATATCGACGCTCAATGCGACGATCTTCACCGGCGCCCGCGTCTATTACGTCATGGCTCACGACGTCACATTGCTGCCGAGCGTCGCCGAGTGGAACGAGCGCGGCAAGACTCCGGCCAATGGCCTCGTCCTGCAGGCCGTGGTCGCCCTTCTCCTTGTGGTGATCGGCGCGGTCACGCGTGACGGCTTCAAGGCGATGGTCGAATACACGGCGCCTGTGTTCTGGGGCTTCCTCCTGCTGGTCGGCATCGGTCTCATCGTGCTTCGCATTCGCGAGCCGGACCGGAAACTGCCCTACAAGGTGCCGCTCTATCCGCTGACGCCGATCTTCTTCTGTCTGACCTGCGTTTACATGCTGCACGCCAGTATCGCCTATACCGGCGTGGCCTCGCTGGTCGGCCTTGGCGTGCTTGCCGCGGGCACGCCGCTGCTTTTGTTTCAACGCAAGGAGGCAAGCGCCAATACGCCGCCGCCCGCCTCTGCCGCTTCCGCTCTGACCGAATGATGACCTTGGACAGGAGACGCACATGAAAACTTTGAAGACTCTCGCCCTCGCCTGTGCCGTATCCGCCATCGCGCTCAACGGCGCCTTGGCGCAGACCGCTCCCGCCGCACCTCCGGCTGCCGGAGTTTACGAGCCGAAGTCCGGTCAGGACGGCAAGGACGTCGTCTGGGTGCCGACGCCGCAGGCCCTCGTCGATCGCATGATGAAAATGGGCGGGGTAACCAAGGACGACTACCTCGTCGATCTCGGCTCCGGCGACGGGCGCACCGTTATCACCGCCGCCAGGCTCGGCGTGCGCGCGCACGGCATCGAATACAATGGCGACCTGGTCGAACTGTCGAAGCGCAATGCTCAAGCCGCGGGCGTCGCCGACCTCGCCACCTTCGAGCGCGCCGACATCTTCGAGTCGAATTTCTCCGACGCCACCGTCGTGACTTTGTTTCTGCTGAAGGCCTTGAACGTGAAGCTGCGGCCGACCCTGCTGGACATGAAGCCCGGCACGCGCATCGTTTCCAACACATTCGACATGGGCGACTGGACACCCGACGACAAGATCGACGCCGGCGAAGGGTGCACGTCGTGGTGCACGGCCTATAAGTGGGTGATCCCGGCGAAAGTTGCCGGCACCTGGCGCATTGGCGAGAGCGAGCTCAAGTTGACCCAAACCTATCAGATGCTGTCGGGTACGCTTGCGGCCAACGGCAAATCGATGCCGATCAGTAACGCGAAGATGGACGGCACGAAGATCACCTTCACCGCCAGCGGCCAGCAGTACACCGGTACAGTGACGGACGGAAAAATGAGCGGCCAGACGGCGGGCGGCCAGAACTGGAGCGCTACGCGCGCCGCGAGCTGACCAAACGGCTGATAAACAGGAAAGGCCCCGCCAACCGCGGGGCCTTTTTTATTCCGCGGGCGGCCGCTTCAAACCGCGACTTCGGCCTTGATGTGCGGATGCGGGTCGTAGTTCTCGACCGCGAAGTCCTCGAAACGGAACGAGAAGATGTCCTTCACGTCGGGATTGATGCGAATCCCGGGCAAGGCGCGCGGCGCCCGCGACAACTGGAGCTCGGCCTGCTCGACGTGATTGAGATAGAGGTGCACATCGCCGAAGGAGTGCACGAAGTCGCCCGGCTTGTAGCCCGTGACCTGCGCCACCATCATCGTCAGCAACGCATAGGACGCAATATTGAACGGCACGCCGAGGAACACATCGGCCGAGCGCTGATAGAGCTGGCACGACAGGCGGCCATTGGCGACATAGAACTGAAACAGGCAGTGGCACGGCGGCAGCGCCATTTTGTCGACGTCGGCCGGATTCCACGCCGTGACGATGAGACGGCGCGAGTCGGGGTTGCGCTTGATCATCGCGATCACGTTCGAGATCTGGTCGATGGTCTGGCCATCCTTGGCCGGCCACGAACGCCACTGATGGCCGTAGACCGGACCCAGATCGCCGCGCTCGTCCGCCCACTCGTCCCAGATGCGCACGCCGTTGTCTTTGAGATATTTGATGTTGGTGTCGCCGGCCAGAAACCACAGCAACTCGTGGACGATCGACTTGATGTGCAGTTTCTTGGTCGTCAGCAGCGGAAAGCCCGCGGACAGGTCGAAGCGCATCTGATAGCCGAACACCGACCGCGTGCCGGTCCCGGTGCGGTCGTGCTTCTCCACGCCGTGGCGGAGAATATGGTCCATCAGATCGAGATACTGGCGCATCGGGGGCTCTGGAGTTCGCGCGGTTCCGGACGACTCTTCGACCCAACATGGTGAAGATTGCCCCGCCGGGCAACGCCGCAGCGGCGGTTTTCAACCGCGCCGGGTCCCGGGAACCAGGTTCCTGACGATCCGGGCCAACCCATTAACCGTATTAGTTAATCGCCGTTTCCTAACGTTAATGATCGGTTAATGTGTGTCGCGGTGGCTCGGCATTAGCCGCCCGCGACGTATTTTTGCCCATTCGCCGGCGAAACGGCCGTTTTCGAGGAGTGGCTTCTTGACCGCGGGTACCCTTCAGCACGGCCCGTCCCAAGGCGACGGACTGGACCTGACGGCCGCCGGGACATGGACCGCCGAGCATGCCCGCTCGCTCGAGCCGTTGATCGACGCCGCGACGCGCGGCCACGACAAGTTTTCCCGTATCGTCTTCGACGCCACCCGTATCACCCAGCTCGACACGTATGGCGCCTGGCTGATCGAGCGCACCTTGCGGGTCTGGACAAGCCGCGGCGCCGAGGCCCGCCTGGTCGGCCTGCCCGCGACCTACGGCAACCTGTTCCAGAAGGTCCGCACCGGCAAGCAGGCGCTGACGCCGCTGAAGCACAAGCCGACCGGCCCCATCGCCACGCTGGAAAGCGTCGGCCGCACCATGGTGGCGGTAACGTCAGACCTCACCACGATCTTCCAGATGGCCGGCCAACTGGTGATGGCGTTCCTGAGCGTCTGCGCCCACCCTTGGCGCTTCCGCTTCACATCGCTCATCAATCATCTCGAGCGCGTGTGCTGGCATGCCGTGCCGATCATCATCCTCATTACGTTTCTGATCGGCGCCATCATCGCGCAACAGGGCATCTTTCACTTCCGTACCTTCGGCGCCGACATCTACGTCGTCGACATGGTCGGCGTGCTGGTGCTGCGCGAACTCGGCGTGCTGATCGTCTGCATCATGATCGCCGGCCGTTCGGGCTCGGCCTACACCGCCGAGCTAGGCTCGATGAAGATGCGCGAGGAAGTCGACGCCCTGCGCACCATGGGCTTCGACCCGATCGAGGTGCTGGTGCTGCCGCGCATTCTGGCGCTCATCATCGCCGTGCCGATCCTCACCTTCATCGGCTGCATGGCCGCGCTTTACGGTGGCGGGCTGGTGTCCTGGCTCTATGGCGGCATCGACCCGAAGATCTTCATGTCGCGGCTGCACGAGTCGATCAACATGAAGACCTTCGCCGTCGGCATGATCAAGGCGCCGTTCATGGCGCTGATCATCGGCCTCGTGGCCTGCATGGAGGGCATGCAGGTCAAGGGCTCGGCGGAATCGCTCGGCGCCAAGACGACCGACTCGGTGGTCAAATCGATCTTCCTCGTCATCGTCATCGACGGCCTGTTCGCCGTGTTCTTCGCCGCGGTCGGGATCTAGCCATGGTCGCGCGCGGCGAACCCGTTATCAAGGTGCGCGACCTCAAGGTCGACTTCGCGTCGCGTCGCGTCCTCAACGGCGTCGATCTCGACCTCAAGCGCGGCGAGATCCTCGGCTTCGTCGGCGCGTCGGGCGCCGGCAAATCGGTGCTGACGCGCACCATCATCGGCCTGCTGCCGTTCCGCGAAGGCACGATCGAGGTGCTCGGCACCGATCTTGGCAAGGCGTCGCTGAAGGAACGCCAGGCGGTAGACCGCCGCTGGGGCGTGCTGTTCCAGCAAGGCGCGCTGTTCTCGTCGCTCACCTCGGGCAAGAATGTCGAATTCCCGATCCGGGAATATCTGCGTCTGTCGCCCAAGCTCACCACCGAAATCGCCATCTCCAAGCTGGAGATGGTCGGCCTCAAACCCGACGTCTATCGCAACTATCCGTCCGAACTGTCGGGCGGCATGATCAAGCGCGTTGCGCTGGCCCGTGCGCTGGCGCTCGACCCCGAGATCCTGTTTCTCGACGAGCCCACATCCGGCCTCGATCCGATCAGCGCCGCCGAGTTCGACCATCTGCTGCTGACGCTACAGGAGACGCTCGGCATTTCCGTGTTCATGGTGACGCACGACCTCGACAGCCTGCACCGCACCTGCGACCGCATCGCGGTGCTGGGCGACGGCAAGATCATCGAGGCCGGCACCATGGAAGTGGTTCAGGCATCGCAGCACCCGTGGCTGAAATCGTATTTCCACGGCGAGCGCGCGCACAGCGATTTCCATGTACCGATAAAGGGACGGCGCGTCACCGAACGACGCGCGTGATGTGAGGTTGCGACGATGGAAGACAGGGCAAAATTCGCGCTGATCGGCTTGTTCACCTTCGCGGTGGTCGCCGCGGCGTTTGTCTTCGTCTACTGGCTGCACAATGCCGGCGGCTCGAAGGAAACCCGGCCGTATCTGGTCGTGTTCGAAGGTTCCGTGTCCGGCCTGCGCGTCGGCGGCCCGGTGCTGTTCAACGGCATCCGCGTCGGCGAGGTCACCGAGATGCGGCTGACGGACAAGCCGTCCGAAGTCGCCGCCGTTATCTCGATTACACCATCCACGCCGGTGCGCGCCGACACCACCGTAACGCTGGAATATGCCGGCCTCACCGGCATCGCCTCGGTGTCGCTGAAGGGCGCGACCGCCTCGTCGCCGGCCCTGCCGCCGGAAAAGGACGGCGGCCTGCCGACCCTGCGCGCCGGTTCCACCGCCGGCGACATGGGCACCGCCGTTCGCGAGACCCTGGCCAAGGCCGACGCCATCATCGTCGAAAACCAGGAATCGCTGCGCAACGCCATCAAGAACCTGGAAGTCTTTACTCAGGCGCTGGCGCGGAACGGCAACAAGATCGACGACCTGGTGCATAACGGCGCCACCGCGATGGGCTCGATCAACGAACTGGCGATCAGCCTGAAGGCCGACACGAACCGGGTCGCCGAAAACCTCGACAAGCTGACGACCAATCTCGACAAGCAGACCACCATGCTGGCCGAGAACCTCGACAAGCGCACCGCGGACATCACCGAAGGCGTCCTCAAGGTCACCGACAGCACCAACAAGCAGATCAACCTCGTGGGCACCGACCTGCGCCGCTCCATCGGCAACATCGACCGGGCGGTGTCGGATCTCGCCAAGAACCCGCAGCGCATCCTGTTCGGCGGCGGCGGCGGCGGCGGCGACAACAACAGCGGCGGGCCACGCCGGTAGAACGACAGCCGCCAGGCAGTCGGCTTTTCAACAGGCTGGGGGCGCGTCACTTTTTCTGTGACAGGTTTACGGCGGGAATGCTAACGGGCATTCCGTCAGGCGGCGGTCCGCTCGCCTCGCTGCGGTGCGGAACCTATTTTGGCCAAAAGCGCTCTCGACAAAGACCTCAAGAAAGTCGTCCAGCTCGAAACCGCGACCTATGCGCGGTCGCGGTCGCTGGCGACGCCCGGCCTTCTCATCGTCTTCATGATCGGCGCGGTGGTGATCGCCAGCCTGTCGGTCGGCGGGCCGCTTCGATATTTCGTCTTCTTCGCCGCGGTCATCGCTGCCTACATGGCGCTCAATATCGGCGCCAACGACGTCGCCAACAACATGGGCCCTGCTGTCGGCAGCCGCGCTCTGACAATGAAACATGCGTTGGTGATTGCCGCCATCGCGGAGATCTCGGGCGCAATACTCGCCGGCGGCGACGTGGTCGATACGGTCTCGAAGAACCTGCTGCATCCTGAGCAAGCGCTTTCCGTCGTCTCCTTCATTTTCGTAATGACGTCAGCGCTGCTTGCCGCTTCGCTGTGGATTCACCTCGCGACTTATCTGGGCGCGCCGGTGTCGACGACGCATGCGATTGTCGGTGGTGTTGTTGGTGCCGGCGTCGCCGCCGCCGGCGCCGCCGCCGTCGAGTGGACCGTGATCGGCTCCATCGCGGCGAGCTGGGTGATTTCCCCCCTGTTCGGCGGCATTGTCGCCGCTTTGCTGCTCGGTTTCATCAAATGGCGGGTGATCTACCGCGACGACCGCGTCGCCGCCGCGCGCCGCTGGGTCCCCGTCCTGGTCGCCGCCATGAGCGGCATTTTCGCCGTCTATCTCGTCACCAAGGGCCTGCAGCGCATCTGGAAGCCGCCCGTCCTCCTCGTCCTGACCGTGGGCGTCGTCTTCACATTCGGCGCGTTTATGGCAGCCAAGCCCTGGGTGATGCGCCGCTCGCGGGGCATGGAAAACCGCCGCAAACACATCGCCGGCCTGTTCACCGTCCCGCTGGTCTTCGCCGCCGGCCTTCTCTCCTTCGCCCATGGCGCCAATGACGTCGCCAACGCCGTCGGGCCCCTCGCCGCCATCGTCGCCGCGGCGCAAAGCGGCTTCGCCGGCGCCGAGAAGGTGGAATTGCCGTTCTGGGTGCTGGGCATCGGCGCCGTCGGCATCGCGCTCGGCCTCGGCCTGTTCGGACCCGCGCTGATCCGCACGGTCGGCGAGAAGATCACCCGCATGGACACGATCCGCGCCTACTGCGTGGCGCTGTCGGCCGCCGTGACCGTGCTGGTCGCCTCGGCGTTCGGCCTGCCGGTGTCGTCCACCCATATCGCGGTCGGCGCGGTGTTCGGCGTCGGCTACCTGCGCGAATACATCACCAACAGCGGCGTGCCCAACCCGGCCGTGACGCCGCGCGCCTTGTTTCTCGAGCCCTCGCGCCTCAACGAGACCCCGGAAATGGCGCTGGCGAATTTCCAGAAGCGCGAGCGGCGGCGGCTGGTACGGCGCCGGCACGTGCTCGGCATCGGCGCGGCCTGGGTCATCACCGTGCCGGCGGCGGCGCTGCTGTCCGCGCTGCTCTACCGCGTGATGTGGGCGATCGGCGGATAATCCGGCAGTCCGCGCGCGCGCAGGCGTTGATTGAGCCGCACCGCGAGCTCGGCGACCTTGGCGTCCGACAGCAGCCGCCGCGCTTCCTTCAGCATGACCCAATGGCGATGGCGGCGGCCCTTCTCCTGCCACTCGCCCAGTTGCTGGGTCACCCGCAGCGGATACATCTCGACCTCGATGACCTTGCGCCGGAGCGCCAGCGTCTTGAACGCGCGGTAGCGGCCGATCGGCATCGGATCGACCTCGCCCTCGACACCGGCTTCCTCCAGCGCCTCCTGCATGGCGACCTGCGCCGGCGCATGGCCTTCCATCGGATCGCCCTTGGGAAAGATCCAGCGGCCGGTGCCGCGCGAGGTGACCAGCAGAAAGACCACCTGCCCTTTGACGACGGTATAGGGAATGGCGCCGAACTGGCGGCTGACATTCCTGCCGCTCGCGCGCAGCAACAGGCCGTCCACCGCCTTCCTGATCACACCGAGCGCCAAGGCGACCCCGCTAGTTTTCCGACTCGACGAACACCTCGTCGCGTCGCTTGCGGATCATCGGCAGCAGCGCCAGCACCAGCATCGCCACCGAAATGAAGATGAGCACGCCGGAGATCGGCCGCGTGATGAAGATCGACGTGTCGCCGCGCGCGATCAGCATGGCGCGGCGCAAATTGTCTTCCATCAGCGGGCCGAGCACGAAGGCGAGCACCAGCGGCGCCGGCTCGAAGTCGTGTTTCACCAGCCAGTAGCCGAGCACGCCGAAGATCGCCGCGATCATCACGTCGCTCGGCGAATTGTCGATCGAGTAGATGCCGATGCAGCAGAACACGATGATCGACGGGAACAGAATGCGGTACGGCACGCGCAAGAGACGCACCCAGATGCCGACCATCGGCAGGTTGATGATGATCAGCATCAGATTGCCGAACCACATCGAGGCGATCATGCCCCAGAACAGGTCCGGCTGCTTGGTCATCACCTGCGGGCCCGGCACGATGCCGTGAATGGTCATGGCGCCGACCATCAGCGCCATCACGGCATTCGGCGGGATGCCGAGCGTCAGCAGCGGAATGAACGAGGTCTGCGCCGCGGCATTGTTGGCCGACTCGGGGCCCGCAACACCTTCGATGGCGCCGCGGCCGAAGCGTTTGGGATCCTTGGCCAGGCGCTTTTCCATCGTATAGGAAGCGAACGAGGCGACGACAGCGCCGCCGCCGGGCAGGATGCCGAGGATCGAGCCCAGCACGGTGCCGCGCGCGATCGGCCAGGACGAATCCTTGAGGTCCTGCCGCGTCGGCATCAGGCCCTTGATCTTGCCTTCGATGATTTCGCGGTTGGAGCCGGTGGCTTCGAGATTGCGGATGATTTCGGCAAAGCCGAACAGGCCCATAGCCACGTTGGTGAAGCCGATGCCGTCGAGCAACTCGGGCAGGCCGAGCGTCATGCGGCCCGCGCCGGTGTCGAGATCGGAGCCGACCGTCGAGAGCAGCAGGCCCGTCACCACCATGGCGATCGACTTGACGACCGAACCCTTGGCCAGCACCACCGCGAAGATCAGGCCGAGTAGCATCAGCGCGAAGTATTCGGCCGGGCCGAACTCGAGCGCGACACGGGTGAGCGGCTGTCCAAGGGCGGCGACCAGCACGGTCGCGACGCAGCCCGCGAAGAACGAACCGATGGCGGCGATGGCCAGCGCGGCGCCGGCACGGCCCTGCTTGGCCATCTCGTGACCGTCGAGACAGGTGACGACCGACGTCGCCTCACCCGGAATGTTGACCAGGATCGATGTGGTCGAGCCGCCATACTGCGCGCCGTAATAGATGCCCGCGAGCATGATGAGCGCGCCGACGGGATCGAGCCCGAAGGTGATCGGCAGCAGCATGGCAATGGTCGCCACAGTGCCGACGCCCGGCAACACGCCGACGAGAGTCCCGACCAGCGCGCCGAGCAGACAGAAGCCGAGATTGATCGGGTGGCCGGCGATCGAGAAGCCGAGCCACAAATTGGAAAGAAGATCGGACATTGCGGGCGCGTCCTAGAAAGCCGGCCAGAGCGGAAATGGCAGTTGCAGGAGATAGCGGAACAGCACGACGCAAAAGGCCGTCATGACCGCGCCGGCGATCAGGCTCTCCACCCAGCGGATCTCGCGCGCGGCGAGCACGGAGATCATGTAGGCGAGAAAAGTCGCGACGATCAGCCCGAGTTCGGGAATCCGCACCGGCAAGCCGAAGAAACTGAAACGGAAGCCGCGGATGGTGACGGCAAAGACGACAATGGCGCACACCACGAGAGCGGGGCCGCGCAGCGCATAGCTCTCGAGCGGCGGACCGTCTACCAACAGGCCGGAAATCGCGATGCCCGCGCCGACCACGATCAGAAGGCCGGCGAACAGCCGCGGCGTCGTACCGGGGCCGAAGGAAAAGCCGCGCATGCCGGCAAGATCGCTCGCCGCCCACAACGCGAAAAGCGCCACAGCGACCAGGGCGAGCCCACCATAGAACTCGCGCGGGCCGCGAATCCGCAATGGAAAGATGCCCCCGCCCGTGGGCCGGGATTGTGCGTCCTCCGCCATCCTCTGATCTCCAGTCTTTTTGCTCCGGATCGCCTCTAGCACAATGAGCAAGGCCTCCAAAGCAATGCCTTGCCGTGCACACAAGGCAAACGCGGAATTTTCGGCACTTTTAATCGCGACAGCGAAACGAAGGCGGCTTGACCCCGCGCGCGGTGAAGATCATCAAGGAACCGAATTTGGAGCACCCCAGGGAGCCGCCGTTCTCATGTTTGACTTCGACCGCATAATCGAGCGCCGTGGCACCCATTCGTCCAAATGGGACAACATGGCCAAGCTGTCCGGCATCACCGCGCCGGACGCCATCGCGATGTGGGTCGCCGACATGGATTTCGCGGCCCCGGCCGGCGTCACCGAAGCGCTGATGGCGGAGGTGAGCCGCGGCGTGCACGGCTATTATGCCGACACAGGAAGCTGGGCCGAAGCGCTCGCCGCCTGGCTCAAGCGCCGCCACAAGCTCACCATCGATCCGGCCTGGGTCACGCCGGTGCCGGGTATCGTCGCCGGGCTCGGCATGCTGATCCAGGCCGTCAGCGAACCGGGCGACGAGATCGTGCTGTTTCCGCCGGCCTATCACGCCTTCCGCAGGGTCATCCTCGCCAACGATCGCCGCATTCTTGACGCCCAGCTCGTCAACCAGCAGGGCCGCTATGCCATGGACCTCGAGGCCCTGCGCAAGCAGCTCACGCCGCGCACCAAAATCGTGTTCCTTTGCAGCCCGCACAATCCGGGCGGCACGGTGTGGTCGCCGGACGAGCTCAAGGCCCTCGCCCACTTCTGCGCCGAGCACGACCTGATCCTCGCCTCGGACGAGATCCACTGCGACCTCATCTTCAGCCACGCCACGCATACGCCGACGCTCAATGCCGCGCCGGAGATCGCCGACCGGATCGTGTCGTGCTTTGCCGCCACCAAGACCTTCAATCTCGCCGGCGCGCATATGGGCGCGCTGGTGACGTCGAACGCGGCGCTGCGCAAGAAGATCGAGGCGCGCGTCGCCGCCGCCAACCTCAATTCGCTCGCCAGCTTCGGCATGATCGCGACCGAAGCTGCCTGGCGCACCGGCGAAGCCTGGCTCGACGCTTTGCTGCCCTATCTCGAAGCCAACCGCGACCTCCTGCACAGCCGCATCGAGAAGGCCGCGCCCGGGGCCCGCGCCATGAAGCTCGACTCGACTTATCTCTCCTGGATCGACTTTGGCGGCACCGGCCTTTCCGCCGACGATGTCGCGGAGCGCGTCGCCAGGCGCGCGCGTATCTTCGCCTCGCCCGGCCCGCAATTCGGACCCGGCGGCGAAAGCTGGCTGCGCTTCAACTTCGCCACGCCGCGCCCGCTGCTCAATCAGGCCCTCGACCGCATCGACGAGGCCTTCGCCGATCTGCGCAAATGAGTGCTATGATCAACCCGTATCGAGACTCTCCCTGACGTATCTCCCATGAAGCGGCCCGTCGTCGGCGTCATCGGCAACATGTCCCTTGCGGAAAACCGCTTTCCGGCGCAGCGCGTCGGCGAGCGCAATCTGCGCGCGGTGCATGACGTGGCCGGCGCGCTGCCGCTGATGTTCGCCGGCGCGCCGGACATTACCGACGTTCAGGATCTGCTCGACGTCGTGGACGGTATCGTGCTCACCGGCGCGCGCGCCAATGTCCATCCGACCCGTTTCGGCGTCGAACCGCATCTGAGCTACGAGCCCTATGACGAGCCGCGCGACGCGCTGGCGCTCGATCTGGTGAACGCCTGTGTCGCGCGCGGCGTGCCGTTGCTCGGCATCTGCCGCGGCTTCCAGGAAATGGCGGTGGCGTTCGGCTCGACGCTGCATCCGGAAATCCGCGAACTGCCCGGCCGCATCAATCACCGTATGCCGCGGCTCGATAATGGTGAAATCCATCCCGATCAGGCGGTTATCTACGGCGACCGCCACGCCGTGCACCTCACATCGGGCGGCCTGTTCGCCGGCATTTTCGGCGCCGACACCATCCGCGTGAACTCGCTGCACGGCCAGGGCATCCTCGAGCCCGGCAAGCGCATCGTGGTCGAAGGCCTCGCCGACGACGGCACCATCGAGGCGATCCATATCGACGGCGCGCAGGGCTTTGCCCTCGGCGTGCAGTGGCATGCCGAGTACGATCCGCAGACCAACCCGGTGAACCGCGCGCTGTTCGAAGCCTTCGGCGCCGCGGTGAAGGGCTACGCCGCGAAGGATTAGCGCGCGATAGCCGCTGCAGCGATGCTCGATATCACTTGCTGATGCGCGCCGATTGCGACGCCTTCTGGAACAGCGCGTTCATGGCCTCGGCGATGCCGTCGGTCGGGCTCACTTCGAAGTAGTAGCCCGGCGTCGCGCAAGACTGCATATTCTTGGCGACTTCGCTGTTCGGCGACGGGCCGTAAGGCCCCTTGTTGAACGGGTCGATCCACGTCGTGTACCAGCCGTTCGCCGGCAGAGCGAGATAGGTGGTGTAAAGCACCGCGATCTTGATGCCGCGGTTCTTGAGCGTGTCGCAGAACTTGGTGTTCAGCGGCGACATGCAGCGCGTGTACCTGATGCCCGTCACCGGATCCTGCCCCTGCACCGTCGTCTTGATGCAGGCGACATTGGCGGCGTCCTGTACGCCGTCGGACACGAAGAACACGAACTTCTGCGGCGAGCTCGACTTGCTGCCGTCGCCGGGCGTGCCGATCTCCAAATTCATGCTGGTGAAGATCTTGTCGAAGTTGGTCTGCGTGTCGCTCTGGTAGTTCTGGTAGGGAATGGTCATCAGATCGACCGCGTTCGCCTGCGTCTTGACCGCCATGAGGTTGGACGACAGCGACGACACTTTCGTCAGGCCCATGGTCTCCGCCGCGGCGCCGAAGGTATAGACCGCGGCGCGAAACTGGTTGGGCACGACCTGGCTGGTGTTCGCCGTATCCATCAACTGCTGCGTGGCGCTGCGCACCACGTCGATGCGCATGGTGACGCCGAGACTCTTGGCGAGGCCGTAATAGTCGTTCGGCGCGGTGTCCATCTGATGGCAGGCGAAGGCGCATTTGTCGGGCGTGTTGTTGACCATGCGCGTCATGTCGGCCGGCGTCGCCGCCACGCCCATCGACGGCGTGTTGTCCAGCAACATGTAGAAGTCCATATAGACCGGCAGCGCGGAATTGGCGGTCGCCTTGCCGCCAATATCGATCTTGGCGATGCCGGCGACGTTGGCGAGGGTCGTATCGACGCTCGCGGTGTAGTTGACGATGGCGGCGCGTCCGCTCGTCGTATCGGTCACCGTCGCGGTCACCGTGCCGATCGTACCGCGCTTGAGCGTCGCGGCCTGGGTTTTGAAGAAGGTGATGGCCGACTGCTGCGCCTGCGTTTCCGTCATCGCCATGGCCTTGGTGTTGACGACCGAAAGCGCCGCGGCGTCGGCATAGGCATCGAGAGTCGCCTTGGTGCGGTTGGCCAGGCTGTAGTCGACCGCGGCGCCGACCGAGACGACGACCGGCACGCTGGTCAGGGCGAACAAGATCGTCATGTTGCCGCGGCGATCGGCGGCAAAGGCCCGCAGGCGATGAAAGAGTTGGGCGAGCATTCTGCTCATGGCGGTCTTCCTGTTGACCACCACCCTCACCGCTCGACGTTAATGCACATTTTATGGATTCGAATAAGCCGCCCTGTTCCACATCCTTGGTTGACGGGCCGTTAGCCGGATCGCGGAAAAGGCGGTCCGCCGCCCCGGGGAACCGGTTTTTTGGTGTGGTTTGGGGGCCGCTCCCGACCACCGGGGCCGGTTTGACCCTTACCCTCGGCCGCAAACCGCCCTATATTGGTGAGTGCCGGGGCAACCCGGTCTATGGCGATAAACGGACGTCACAATAAACCTTTCGGACCCGGGGGCAGTACCCGGCGCCTCCACCCAAGCCCGGCGAGCCCGGGTTTCGGCGGGGGCGAACTAGGATCGACGAGGGCGTAAAAGGCGATCTTTCGCTCGGCATGGTTCCGCCGATATCGGGCCAATTCCATAGTTGCCAACGACAACTATGCTCCGGTTGCTCAGGCCGCCTAAGCGGTCCTGAAAAACCAAGCCTGCAAGTCCTAACGGGATAAGCTCCGTTAGGCGGGGTCCGGAGGCACCTGGCAACAGAAGCCTCCACTCAATTCCTTGCCGCGCCGGGCGCGGTCTCCGCCAAATTCGACAATCGGGCCAGAGTGATACCGCGGCGCTCCCTTGCCGGGCGCTTATGCGCTAACATCGGCGCGACTCTTTTGTTGCCTTCGTCCCGGGATCTTCATGGCCGACCACATTCGCTACGACCTCCTCACTCAACAGGCCTTGCGCGGGGTCGTCCGCGCCGTGCTGACGGACACCGCCAAAAAAGGCCTGCCGGGCGACCACCATTTCTACATCTCGTTCGAAACCCGGGCCGAGGGCGTGCGCCTGTCGGAGCGGCTGCGCGCGCAATACCCGGAGGACATGACCATCATCCTCCAGCACCAGTTCTGGGACCTGACGGTCACCGACGCCGGCTTCGAGGTCGGCATGTCGTTCGGCGGCATTCCGGAGAAGCTGTACATTCCCTTCGCCGCCGTGACCGGCTTCTTCGATCCGTCGGTGCAGTTCGGCCTGCAGTTCGAGGAGGTCTCGGACGATCAGGCGGCGGCGGGCAAACCTGCGAAAGAAACGGTCAAGGACAATGCGGCCAAAACCGCGGCCGGCAAGCTCACCGCCGTCAAGGACGAGCCGGCAGCGCCGAAGCTGACCGTGCCGTCTCTGCCGGCAGCTACGGCGGCTACGGCGGCTACGGCTTCCGAGCCTGACGAGCCCGGCCCCGACAAGCCGTCGGGCGGCGGCGAAGTGGTGCGCCTCGACCGTTTCCGCAAGAAATAGGCGCGGGCGCCGAACTTTACGGCCGCGCCAGGGCTTGCCCCGGTATCGATCCGCCTTAGGTGTCCCGCATGGCCAAACCATTTGATTCCGCCAAGACCACGCGCAGCGAAAGCGACTCGTTCGGCGCGCTCGACATTCCTTCGGACAAACTGTGGGGCGCGCAGACCGAACGCTCGCTGCGCAATTTCCGCATCGGCAACGAGCGGATGCCGATCGAGATCATCCATGCGCTCGGGCTGGTGAAGCGCGCCGCGGCGGAGGTCAATCGCGACCTCGGCCTCATCGACGCGAAATACGCAGACGCAATTGCCAAGGCCGGGCAGGACATCGCCGACGGCAAGCTCGACGAGCATTTCCCGCTGGTGACCTGGCAGACCGGCTCCGGCACCCAGACCAACATGAACGTCAATGAGGTGATCTCCAATATCGCCAATGTGGCGCTCGGCGGCAGCCTCGGATCCAAAAAGCCGGTTCACCCCAACGACCACGTGAACATGGGGCAGTCGTCGAACGACAGCTTCCCCACGGCGATGCACATCGCCGCGGCGCTGCGGATCGAGCATCACCTCAAGCCCGCGCTGACGCTGATGCAGCAGGCGCTCGAGGCCAAGGCGAAGGAATTCGCCGGCATCGTCAAGATCGGCCGCACCCACACGATGGATGCGACGCCGATCACGCTGGGCCAGGAATTCTCCGGCTACGCCGCGCAGGTGAAGTCGGCGGTGGCGCGGCTCAAGGAAGCGCAGCGCGATCTGATGCCGCTGGCGCAGGGCGGCACCGCCGTCGGCACGGGTCTCAATGCCCATCCGGAATTCGCCGAACGCTTCGCCCGGCGCATTGCCGAACAAACCGGCCTGCCCTTCGTCTCGGCCGACAACAAGTTCGAGCACATGGCCGCCCACGACGCCTATGTGTTCGTCCACGGCGCCATCAATGCCGCCGCCACCGCGCTGTTCAAGATCGCCAACGATATCAGGCTGCTCGGCTCGGGCCCGCGATCGGGCATCGGCGAACTGAACCTGCCGAGCAACGAAGCCGGATCGTCGATCATGCCGGGCAAGGTCAATCCGACCCAGTCGGAAGCTTTGACCATGGTCTGCTGCCAGGTCTTCGGCAATCAGACAACCATCACGGTGGCCGGGAGCCAGGGCCACTTCGAGCTCAATGTCTATAATCCGGTGATGGCCTCGGCGATGCTGGAGTCGATCAGGCTGCTGGGCGACGCGGCCAATTCCTTCACCGCCAACTGCATCCTCGGCATCACGCCGAATGTCGAGCGCATCACCGAGCTGATGCAGCGCTCGCTGATGCTGGTGACGGCGCTGGCGCCGCACATCGGCTACGACAAGGCTACGCAGGTTGCCAAGGCCGCCCATGCCAAGGGCACGACGCTGCGGGAAGAAGCCGTCGGCCTCGGCTTCGTGTCCGGCGACGAATTCGACCAGATCGTCCAGCCGGAGAAGATGACGCGGCCCGGCCTGGAATAAACAGCACTGTCGGACGCGCCCAAATAAGCTCGAGCCTTCAGAGGCAGAACAACTGTGTTCCCGCACCCTCGTGCGCGCGCCACATATTGCTCAAGGCTATATTCGCAACCATGAATTTGTTGCTCTTGTCATTCATGCATATCCGGATACTATTCTACTGGCAATTCGTGTTCTACTATTGTCGAGTTGGTGGTCGCTCGCCACCAATTCGATCTCTATATTTGCCACAAACCAAGTCATCTCTAATTTAGCGAAGTTATATTTCAACGCTTCCGCGTAAATTTACATTTATACTGCCTACAGGCAAGTTTTACGTCATGTAATTGTCGATGAATTGTTGATTTCAACTAACCGTGTATTGAAATTTCGCCACAGTCTTTCCCAAAGTAGCCGGGAGCAAACCTTCCACGACTCGGCAACTGGTGAGAGGTTTCGGACTACGAAAATACTGCGGAGCATCGGCCGGACGACTGAATGACGGACATCACAAACCTTCGGATCGCACGCAAACGTGCCAGGCGCCAACGCGATGAGCAGCAGGCTCAGGACAACCGCCTGGCGCATGGCCGTCCGAAACAGGAGCGCAGCCTCGATGCCGCGCGCCGCGAACAAGAAAATCGCCATCTCGACGGGCACAAGATCACCACGGGAGAACGTCAATGAGCTCTCCAGTCGTCAAGCGATCGATCGTCATCGCCGGCCACAAGACCAGCGTCAGCCTGGAAGACGCGTTCTGGCAGGGACTGAAGGAAATCGCCGTGCTGCGCCAGATGACGCTGTCGGACCTGGTCGCGTCGATCGACACCGGCCGCCATCACGGCAATCTGTCGTCAGCGATTCGGCTTTTCGTGCTCGATTATTATCGGGCGCAAGGCAGCGACCCGCGCAAGGCGGCCGACCCGTTGCATGAGGACGCCACGCCGCAAAGCGTCAGTTTTGCGGGCTGACCGCCGGCGCGTTGGGACGGGCGACACCGGCCGGTCGCGGCGCGGATCTGATATCGAGTGGCGCTGGCAATGCCGGCGCCATTTGCTTTTCCGGAGCGGGCCGCGGCGGGGCTGACGGCACAGAGTTCGTGGACGTCTCTTCCGCGGCCGCAACCGGCGGCCGCGCCGGTTGCGGTGGCAAAGCCATCGGTTTGGGCTGCGCGGCCTCGAGCGCTTTCAGCCGCTGCGCCTGGTGCTCGACGGAGCGCAATGTCAGCCAGCCCGTCAGCGCCGAGACATCAACACCGCGCGTCGTCTCGGCAATGGGCCCGCGTATCGCAACGAAGATATTCGGACGCGCGCCGGCCGTTTTTTCAGCGCCGGACAGCACGATCCTCGCATCGACCGTGCCGTCGCTGAAATCAACCTCGCCGGTGACACCGAGATCGGCATCGCGGCTGTCCACGGCCGCCTTGGTCAGCCGGAGCTGCCCGGCATTCACCGTATAGACCAGCTCCGCGCGCGACACCGCGAGTTGGCCGCTGTCGAGAGCGCCTTCGACAATGCCGGCGATGCGTCTGGCATCGATGACGACGCCCTGATCGACGGCGCGGGTGACAGTGTCGAAACTTTGCGGGTTGAGCCCCGCCAGTTGACCGCCGGTCAAAGTCGCGGTGCCGCCGCCCTGCAGCGAGCCGATCAGCGCGATCGGGCTCATCCCCGAGCCACTGACATCGACCGTCAGATCGAGTTTGCCGGTAACAGGCGGACGCGCACCTGCCGGCAGCAAGGTCGTCGCCTCGGCACCCTTCACCGACAGCGCCGCCTTGGCGCCGAGACCAAGATCGCCGTCGCGCCAGTTCATCGAGCCGCCGAGCGCGCCGCCGCCGATGTCGCCGCTCATATCGTCGATGGTCAATTCGCGGTCGGCAAAGCGCAACATGGCGCGGAATTCCCGGACCGCGATCTGCCGCGTTACATCGAGCCGCCGCGCCTTGAATGTCACGACGCCGGCGCGGCTGCCGAACACTCCATCGCCGAACGGCTCGCTCGACCACACCCACTGCTTGCCCGTCGCGGCCGCCGACGGCATGCCGATGGCCGCCGCGAGCAGAGCGCCGGCATCGGCGGTGTCGGCTTCGATGTCGCCCGAAACCTGACGCGGCGCGCTGAAACCGACAACGAGCCGGCCGCGCACGCGGCTGCCGCCGACGCTGGCGTTGATGTCGGTCATCGACACCTCCGCGCCCTTCACCGCCAGCCGCCCGTCGAAAGTCACCGGCAAGACGCTGTCGTCACGGGCCGGGCCGCGCAAAGGCGCCACATTGGCGCGCGCGATCGTCGCCTTGAGCGAGGCCAAAGGCGTTGCAGCGAAAGGCTGCGCCGTGCCCGTCGCCCGCGCTTCGAGACCCTTGGCGAGAAGCCGCGCATCGGTGCGCAGATCGCCGCCGGCCGGGCCGTTCAGCGCGACTGTCAGCGACGCGGGTCCAGGCTCGATGGCGATGGAGCGACCAAGGCCCAGCACCGTGAGAAGCGTGCGACCGTCTTCGGAATCGAGCTTGCCGTCGATCTTGATGTCGCCGCGGCTGAGCACATCGGCGCTGGCATTGCCGTGCCCATTGAGCGCGACGCGCAGACGGCCAAGACGCCCGCCGACGGCGACGCGCGCGACGGCGGACGGCGCGGTGCCGTCGATGGTCAGCCGCGCCTGCAGAATGGCCGGCGAGATCATCGGCACGTTGTCGCTCAGCATGGCGACCGTGCCCGGCGCAAAACGCTGCAGCACCGCCAGCACCGGCTCCATCTCCGGCGCGTTGAGATCGACATTGATGCTGCCGAGCGGCGTGGCGCCGCTGGTGTCGATGCGGCCGCTCGCCGAGAACGCGGCGCCGCCGAGATCGGCGACGGCGAGCTTGTCGATCTGCAGGCCGCTGCCGTCCACCTTGAGGCGCGCGCTGGTATCGCGGGCGGTGAAGCCGCCGACGCTGGCGCGCCCGATATCGACGGCGATGGTCATGTCGCGCGGCCGCTCCAGCGACGAGCCCGACATCAACGCCATGCCGAAGCCGAGCGTGGCGTCGAGATCGAGATCGGGGGCGTTGAGCGCGGCATCGAGCCGGGCCTGCGAGCGCCCGGCGGCGAACACATAGGCGAAGCGGCCGGACACGACCTTCCGGTCGAATTCGGCTTTCAGATTATCGATGGCGATCTTCTCGCTGCCGAGCGTGACGTCGCCGCGTATGCTGATCGGGCTGACGTCGATCGGCGCCACCGGCTTGACCTTGTCGGCCTGGCCTTCGAGCCAGGCGGCGAGCATCTTCGGATCGTTGGCGTCGATTTCGGCCGGACCGTTGAAGGCGACGCCGCCATTGGCCACGGCGAGATGGCCGGACAGCCGGACCCGTGAATAGCCGGGGGCGCGAAATTCGAAGCGGTCGAGATTCCAGCCCCGCGCATCGCTGACGATGTCGCCGCGCAGATTCTGCACCGCGCTGCCGCCGAGCGTCACCTGGTCGATGCCGATGCCGATCGACATGGGAAACGCGGGCGCGAAAGCGCCGCCGCCGAGCGCGATCAATTCGCGGATCGCCGCCGCCGGCGGCGGACGCGCGCCGCCTTCGCTGACCAGCACGCGGTCGAGATCGACCTGCCGGCCCGACAGCACGCCGTCGAAGCGCGGCTCCTTGCCGAACTTGAAATCGGCGACGCCGGTGAGCTTCACCCCCTGCTCGTCCGAGCCGTAGAGATATTCGACCTGCTCCATCAACGCCGATTGGCCCGTGGCTTTCAGCTTTGCGGTGACGCGCCAGGGCTGCGTCAGACGGCCGTCGCCCTTCTGCGCGATACCCACGGCCTTCGCGAGCCTGAGCGCGCCTTCGAACTGCGGCGCGTCCTTCAGCGACAAGACGCCATCGGTTTCGATGCTGAGGGGACGATTGACCGGATCGACATTGATTTTGAGCTTGAGCGTGTCGTCCTCGCCATAGCGGCCGGTCGAGAGCCGGAACGGATACAGCTCGCCGGCGACGGTGACGGCGCCCTCCCCCTTCAAGGGGCCGAGCAGCGAGCGCGCATCGCCGTTGAACCAGACGCGCTCGAGCGTCACCGCGCCGCCATCGGGATCGGCGACACTGAACTTGCCGTCCTCGATGCTCAGCTTCTCGATGGCGAGATCGCCGGGATTGAAGGCGAAGGCGATGCCGGGCGTGCTGACCTGACCGTTCGCGTCGGTGAGCAGATGAATCTCGGGGCCCGAGACCGTCAGCTCGGTGGCGCGCCACTCCCCGCGCAGCAGCGGCCCCAGCGCGAACTCGACGCCGAGCGCGCGCGCCTTCACCGACGCGCCTTCGGGCTGCGGCTTGGTCTGGGCGACCGAGGGGCTCGCGCCAAGCTGAATGTCGCTCAGGGTCAGGCGCGGCGACGGCAGCAGCCTCAGGTCCACCGGCCCGGCGACGCGCACCTCGGTGCCGAGGACGCGGCTCGCCTGCGCCTCGAACAGCGGGCGATAGCCGTTCCAGTCGATCAGCAGCGGGCCGACCAGCGCCGCCACCAGCGCCAGAATGATCGCGACCGCAATGCTGAGTAAGGTTGTCTGCACGCCAACTCCCGCGGCGCGCCGCGGCCCCCCCGGCCGGCGCACCCTCGCCGAATATAAGCGATTATTCGCGGTTTCCGTTGGCAAATCTATGTCGGGGCCGCGGGTTAGCGTCCGGACCTCAATCGGCCCCATCCTGAGGAGCGCACGAAGTGCGCGTCTCGAAGACGAGGCCGCCCCATCCTTCGAGACGCGCGCCAAACGGCGCGCTCCTCAGGATGAGGCGGAATGGGCCGCACCGCGCCCGGGACAAGTCACTCCGCCGGAATCATCTTGCCGGGGTTGAGGATGTTCTGCGGGTCGAGCGCCTGCTTGATGGCCCGCATCGCGGCGACGCCGGCGGCGCCGTGTTCCGCTTCCATGTACTTGGTCTTGCCCTGGCCGACGCCGTGCTCGCCGGTCGAGGTTCCGTCCATCGCCAGCGCCCGTTTCACCAGACGGTCGGAAATCGCCTTGGCGCGGGTGACTTCGTCGGCGTCGCTCATATCCACAAGCAAGGTCAGGTGGAAATTGCCGTCGCCGACATGACCGACGATCGGCGCGATCATGTTGTTTTCCGTGAGATCGGCCTGCGTTTGCGTCACGCAATCGGCCAGCCGCGAGATCGGCACGCAGACATCGGTGGCGATCATCGCCGCGCCGGGGCGGAGCTGGAAGTTGGAGAAGGCGGCATTGTGCCGCGCCTCCCACAATCGGGTGCGCTCCTCGGCCTGCGCCGTCCACACGAACGGTCCGCCGCCGAACTCGGCAGCGATGTCGCCGAAGCGCTCCGCCTGCTCCTTCACCGACAGATCGCTGCCGTGGAATTCCATGAGCAGCAGTGTGGTTTCCGGCAGGCCCAGTTTGGAGCCGAGATTGAGCGCGCGCACCTGCATGGCGTCGAGCAGTTCGATGCGCGCCACCGGGATGCCGCTCTGGATCGTGAGGATCGTGGCGTTGCAGGCGGCCTCGACCGACGGGAATGGGCAACGGCCGCCGCTGATGGCTTCCGGAATGCCGGCGAGCCTGAGCGTCAGTTCGGTGATGATGCCGAGCGTGCCCTCGGAGCCGATCATCAGCCGGGTGAGATCGTAGCCGGCCGAGGTCTTCTTGGCGCGGCGCGCGGTGTCGATGACCTCGCCATTCGCCAGCACGACCTTCATGGTCAGCACGTTGTCCTTCATGGTGCCGTAGCGCACGGCATTGGTGCCGGAGGCGCGCGTCGCCGCCATGCCGCCGAGCGAGGCGTTGGCGCCGGGATCGATCGGGAAGAACAGGCCGCTGTCGCGCAATTGCTCGTTGAGCTCCTTGCGCGTGATGCCGGGCTGCACGACGCAGTCGAGATCCTCGGCGTGAACCGTGACGAGCCGGTTCATGTCGCGGAAGTCGAGCGACACGCCGCCCTGCGGCGCGTTGACGTGGCCTTCCAGCGACGAGCCGGTGCCGAAGGGAATGATGGGCATGCCGTGTCTGGCGCAGATGCGCACGGTCTGCTGCACGTCTTCGGTGGATTGCGGATAGATCACCGCGTCCGGCGCCTGATTGGCGATCCAGGTGACGGTGTTGCCGTGCTGCTCGCGCACCGCCCGCGATGTGACGACACGGTTGCCGAACGCGGCCTGCAATTCGGCGATGGCGGCGGCAAAGCGAGGCGGATTGGCGGTATCGGCAACGGTATCGGCAACGGTATCGGCGGTCACGGCGAGCCCCGGCTGAACGAGCGGCGTGCCGGCAACGTGTCGGGACGCAGGGCCGCCGTCAAGCTGCGGCGCAGCAGCGCCGCCAGCCGCGGCGAATGTCAGGAATAGAGATAGTCGGCCGGCGGCTCGGGCGGCGGCGGCACGCTGTGGCTTTGCGAGACGGCGTAGCTGGCGATCATCAGCGCCACGACGATGAAGAAGGCTCCCTTGGCGCCGATGCGCGCCGCCTTCCACGCGACCGAATAGTCGCGGGAGGCGAAGTTCCTGAATGCGGTTTTGACCGCGGCCATCCGGCTCGTCATCGGGCTGCTCCTCAACGGGCGGAGGATAGCCGGGCGGCCGGGCGGAAAAACGGTTTCGTTAAGAATTGGTTAACTGTGGGCCGAGGCTGTGGATTATTGTTGCGCCGGGCCGGCCCGGGGGCCCGGTTTCGCTACTGCGCGCTGGCGATGAGGCGCGGCACCGGCTCGTCGATGCTGCGCATGACAATGATCTGGGTGAACTGCCCGGCCTCATAGGCCTGCAGGAACTTGTCATATTCGCGGATGGAGATGCAGCCGTTCGACGCCCCCGCCTCCCCCAACAGGAACGAGTGCGCCAGAATACCGTCGCGGCCATACATCTTGCCGTCGCCGACCGGTTTCATGCGCAAGGCGCGCACGCCGTGAAACGGCTTCTCGCGGAAGCTGACGGCATAGACGTTGGGCGGCGTGACGCCGACATTCTTCCGGTGCACGGAGTCGGGATCGTCCATCCACTCGCCGAAGCCGGAATGCGCCTCCAGCCGGGTGCCGTCCGGCATGTAAACCGCGCGTTTCGTGATGTCGTAGAGCACCGTGTTGGGATGCGCGGCCAGCACCGCCTTGGCGGCCTGGTCCGGATCGCCGAACAGTTTGTCGAGCAGACCGGGCTCGGACGGTCTGGCTTGCGGCTCCTGCTGCTGCGGCGGCAGCGATGCGACGCGCGGTTCGTTCGCCACCGCAGGTGCGGCGACGGCCTGCTGCGCGATGCCATCGGGCCGCGGCAGCGGCAAAGGCGTGGCGACGGACGCGGCCGCTATATTGTTGCGCGCGAAGCGGGTCGCATAAGGGGAGGTCGCGGCCCAGAGCCAGCTATCATCGCGCTTTCGCTGCACGGGCATGCCGATGCGGCCGGCGACCTGGACCCAATCGTCGTGCCATCGCTCGGCAAAATTGGAAGCGCGCGCCTGCACGGCAGGCGTCTTTGCGCCCGCCGACGTACCGGCCGAACGGCCTTGATGCATCGGCAGATAGGCCGCCGTCGCGGCCACCGCGCCGACGGTGACGAAGCCGACCGCCGTCCAGGACAACGGCACCGCACCGCGCGCCAGAAGGCGCGCGAGTTGGGCCGGGGCCGATCCGATGGTCGGTCCCGCGAACTGCAGGGCAGCCTTCCCTTTGGCGATCAATACGCGGGCGTCGATCATGTGCCGCCCATGATAGCGCGCCGCGGCCGGAGTGCCTACCCGCGACAGGGGCTGTGGAATCCGGCCCAAAAAGACACGTTTCGGCCGCTTTCTGTTCCACGCCGCTCTCTGACGGGGCTTTTTTGGCCACCATCAAAGGTTGTGCAATTTAAACATATCACGCAAAATGGTACCGACTGCTGACGTGCGTCTAAACATGCCATCACGGGTCGCGCGCGTACTTATCCTATGCAAGACCTACCCCTCGCCGAGCGGCAAGCACGTCGAGACGTCTTGTGTTGCCGGCATGGAGAACAATGGCGAACTAATCCGCCTCTTTCCCGTCCCGTTTCGGCTGGTTGATGATGACCGGCAGTTTAAGAAATGGCAGTGGATCGACGTTCGGATTGAGAAGGCAAGGAACGACCACAGGCCGGAAAGCCACAAGGTCTTTGTCGATACGATCAAGTGCGACCACAGGGCACTGTCCACAAAAAATGGGTGGGCGGAGCGCAAGCTCCAACTGGGCAAGCTAACACTGATCTCAAGTTTTTCTGAGCTCGAAGCGAAACGACAATCTTTTGGCGCCACGCTCGGTCTCCTCAAGCCGTCGAAGATCCTTGAGCTTGAGATTGTGCCGGCGAGAAACCAAGACTGGACGCCACAGGAAAAAGAAAAGCTTATTCAAGACTGGCGCCAGGAAGGCTTCTTTGACGCCGCTGACGCCAGAAAAATTACGACGCTAAGAAAGGTGCCGTTCGATTTCTACTACCGATACGAATGCGCAGCGCAAGGCAAGACGGAAACTCATCGTCATAAAATCGCCGATTGGGAAGCCGGAGCACTCTATTGGAATTGCCGCCGACGGTACGGAAATTGCTGGGAAGAGCCATTCCGTGAAAAACTCGGGACGCAGCTTCCTTCCACCGACCTGATGTTCTTGATGGGAACCATCCATCGATTCCCCGACCAGTGGCTGATCGTCAGCCTGATCTACCCGCCGACACCTAAGCCGCGGCCCGAGCCTCATCAGAGATCACTTTTTGAGCCGTAATGTGCTTGACGCGAAACCCGCCGAGCGGAGCGGCTGCCCGGGCAACGAACGTGCGGTGACACCTGTCAAAATCAGTTTCAAAGCAAACTAGACAAGACGGCGATGCCTTTGCGATAGCGACGACTTCCGCCAGCGCTTCGCCGTTCTTCTTTAGATGAGCCAAGAAGCCGCGGGTGTAGGCAGACCAGTTCTCGTCTTGCCTATACTTGTCACGGACAGGCTTCGGACACCCCATCTGCACGACATGGCGGTACGCAATACCGGCCTCGTCCAGCGCACAAGCGAGCGCAGATTTCGAGAAGCCTTTTTTTCGCGAAAGAGGATTGGCCCGGACGTCGATGACAGTTTTCACGCCGGCGCTTTTCAGACGCGCGAGGAAAATCTCAAGCGAGAGCCCTTCATAGCCAAAGGTGAAAAGGTCACGTTTCATACTCAAGTCATTAACATCAGGACCGATTCTGCACCATCAGGCGTCATCAACGGCGCGCTCCGAAACTGTGCAAATGCGGAGAGCTGATGGGGAACGACTTAATTTCCCCCCGTCGTCTTTTTCCTGAACAGGTTACCGACCAGCGACGAGAACATGCCGGGCATCTGCCCCGGCTCGAACGGCACCGGCCGGCACATGCTCATGGTGACGAGGCCGATCCGCGCCATGCGCTGACCCGCATAGAGCGACTCGGCCGTGGAGGCGGCCAGCCGTTCGGCGATGGCGCCGCCCAGATGCTGGGTCAGGCCCATGCCGGCCATGTCGACGATGCCGAGTCGGCCGGCCTCGACGACCAACCGGCGCAGCAGATGAACGGTCGCCGCGGCGGTCGGCCGGTGGCCATAGACGGCGGCGACGCCGCGCACCATGCGCACCGCCATGGCGACGAAGAACACCACATCGGTCAGCGCCGTCGGCGACACCGCCGTGATGCCGAGCGCCTGCGCGGCGGAGCGGCGCACCACCGCTTCGGCGCGGCGGTCGAGCGGCGTCATCACCGTGCGCGACAGCAGATCGACCTGCTGCTCCGGCGTGTGATGCTGTTGCAACTGCCGCTGATAGGTTTCGATCGCGGCTTTGGTCTCGCCATCCTTCGGCACGACGCTCAGAACTTCGCGCACGGCGTGACGCATCTCCGCGGGACGCAAGGTTTTCGTCAGCAGCTTGTCGTGAATGGCCTCGACGCTGGTGAGCCGCACGAAGCTGCGGACCTCGCGGCCGATGATGATCAGCGCGCCGCCGACGCCGGCGGCGACCGCCGCGCTCGCCAGCCAGCCCAGCGTGGCGCTCGACGTGAACGCGTTGGCGATCCACTGATAGGCGTCAACCCCGAGCCACCCGACGATGGCGATGCCGATGCCCCACAGGCCGATACGGCGCCAGACGCTGCCACGGCGGGGCGCCGGCGCGGCCGGCGCGACGACCGCGCGCTCGCGCGGCACCACGCGCTCGGTCTCGTCGGTGGCAAACACCATCGGCGAGCCGGGCCGTGCTGTCGCTGCGGCGTCGAGTACATCTTCCTCGATGACGAACGGCCTGTTCTGCGGTTGGCGGGGATCGCTCATTGCAGCCGGTCTCCGATCAGATAATCGAGCGCGAGATCGAGATTGATGTGCGGAATGCCGTCGACCGGCGCCGGATCGATCAGCGGCGGCTCGAACACCGGCACATCGAGGAACGGTGTGCCCCATTGGTCGGGCTTGGGCGGCCGCACCGGCACCTCGCCGCTCAGGAATTTGGCCTGCTTGGCGGAGCCGACCTTGCGGCCGACCACGACCTCGACGTCGCGGCCGTCCATGTGCTGCGTCGCCTCGACGGTGGAAGCCACGGATGCAATCGACATCACGTCGATATCGGCGTCGCGGCCGCGCGCCGACAGCACCGGCAACGCCGCCATGTTGCGCAAGAGCGCGCTCATGTGCTCGCGCTGGCGATCCGGGATGTGGTCGGCCTTGGTGGCGGCGAACAGCACCTTCTCGACGCGCGAGGCGCCGAGCAACCGGGTGAGGATGTTGTGCTGGCCGTATTTGAAGCTTTGCAGGATGGCCTCGGTGGCGAGCCGCGTATCTTCGAAGGCCTCGCGGCCGGCCAGCAGCGCCCCGAGCACATCGACCAGCACGATCTGCCGGCCGTAATTGCGGAAATAGTCGGCGTAGAATTTTTCGACGACCTCGCGCTTGTAGACCTCGAAGCGCTCCTGCATCAGGCCGCCCAGCGAGCCGGCGCTGAAGCGATCGATGCCGTCGGCGACGTCGAGCGGCGCGAACCACAGATAAGGCGCATCGGCCAGGGTGCCGGGACGCACGAAGCGGCCCGGTTGCAGATAGCTCAGGCCATGCTTGTCGCGCGCGGTGGCGAGCAGCGCGCGGTAGAGATCGTGCGCCTCCCTGGCGACGGCTTCGCTGGAAGGCTCCGAAGCCGGGTGTTCGCCGACAAAGGAGAAGAAATCGCGCGCGATGTCGGCGCGCAGGCCGCGCTTCCACAGCGCCAGTGTGCCGCGCGACCACTCGGCGTAGCTCTGCGACAACAGCGGCAGATCGAGCAGCCACTCGCCGGGGTAATCGACAATGCGCAGCTTGAGCGTCGCGGCGTTACCCCCGAGTGTCCCGAGCAACTGGCCAACAAGACCGGTCGGCGCGAAACGGATATTGACGCCGATCTCGGAAATGTCGGCGGTCGGTTCCGGCCACACCGACGGCGTGCCGGCCATGGCCTCGATATTGGCGGCATAGGGAAAGCGCGGGAGCGTGTGCGCGCGGGCGGCCTCGAGCTGTGCGGCCATCAGCCGCCCCTCGCCGACCGCCTGCAAGAGCGGCATGCGGTTGGGATTGTGCAGCGCGGAGAGAAGATTGTGGACGAGCGAGGTGATGAACACCGTCTTGCCGGCGCGCGACAGGCCCGTCACCGCGAGCCAGACCGTGGAGCCCTTGGCCAGTTCGGTGAGATTGGGCGTTTCACTGAGCCAGTCCGGCAGATCGCCGATGATCGGTATTTTCGCCATGGTGCCCCAATCGCCTGTCGGGTGGATGTGCCGCGCACTCTATTATAGATAGGGATCGTTTCGCCTTGCAGGAGACCCGATGCCTCAATCGATAGCCGCGCCTTTTCTGTCCTCGGTGATGGCCATCGAGCCGGCCTGGATCGACTATAACGGCCACCTCAACGTCGCCTATTACAATGTACTGTTCGACCGGGCGATCGACGAGCTGTACCTGCCGATCGGGCTCGGGCCGGACTACCTCAAAGAGACGAAGCATTCGACCATGGTGGTCGAGAGCCATGTGCGCTACCTGCGCGAGGTGCATCTCGGCACGCCGCTACGCATCTCGGCGCAGCTCATCGGCTTCGACGCCAAGCGGTTTCACGTCTACCAGGAAATGCTGCACGCGGAGGAAGGCTGGGTGTCGGCGACCTGCGAGACCATGACCGTGCATGTCGACATGACGGCCAAGAAGGTCGCGGCGTTCCCGCAGGCGGCCATGGCGGCGCTGCAGCAGGTCAGGGACGCGCATGCCGCCCTGCCGGTTCCGGCCGCCGTGGGCCGAAGAATTGCGATGCCGGCGGCGAAATAGCCGCCGCGTCATCCACAGCTTCGCCTAAACCGCTGATTTCCAGCCCGAAACGGCCGGTAAATTTGCCCGCCAGCCCTCGAAATTGCGCCTTCCGAGTGCCATCTTGGCCGTGAAGGAATCGTATTTCTGATGGCCGACCCCAGACGCTTTGAACCCGCGCCCGCCCCGGCGCGCCCCGCCGCCGGCGGTATCGCCGCCCGCGCGCAGGCGAGCATGGGAGCCAGGCGCGAGGCGCCCTATCTCGCCGCGCTCAATCCCGAGCAGCGCGAGGCGGTGGAGACGCTCGACGGGCCCGTGCTCGTCCTCGCCGGCGCCGGCACGGGCAAGACGCGGGTGCTGACCACGCGCATCGGGCACATATTGAACCTCGGCCGCGCCCATCCCAGCCAGATCCTCGCCGTCACCTTCACCAACAAGGCGGCGCGCGAGATGAAGGAGCGCGTCGGCCACATGGTCGGCGAGATCGTCGAGGGCATGCCGTGGCTCGGCACCTTCCACGCCATCGGCGTCAAGATCCTGCGGCGTCACGCCGAAATGGTCGGGCTGAAGAACGACTTCACCATTCTCGGCGTCGACGACCAGATCCGCCTCATCAAGCAGCTCATCGAAGCCGAGAAGCTGGACGAGAAGCGCTGGCCGGCGCGCGTCTTCGCCGGCATCGTCGATGGCTGGAAGAACCGCGGCCTCACGCCCGACCAGGTGCCGGCCGGCGAAGCCGCGAGCTTCGCCAACGGCAAGGGCAAGAAGCTCTATGCCGCCTATCAGGAGCGGCTGAAGACGCTCAACGCCGCCGACTTCGGCGACCTGCTGCTCGAATGCATCCGGCTGTTCCGCGAGAATCCCGATGTGTTGAAGCAATATCAGCAGCGCTTCCGCTTCATCCTGGTGGACGAATATCAGGACACCAACGTCGCGCAGTATTTGTGGCTGCGGCTCTTGGCGCAGATGCCGACCAACGCCGTCATTCCGGAAGCCGCGAAGCGGCTGTCCGGAATCCATAATCCCGGAGTCGACGATCAAGGCGAGACAGGGGATATGGATTCCGGGCTCGCGACGTCGTCGCGCCCCGGAATGACAGAGAGTGAAGGCGTCAGTCTTGAAGACACCTGGGATGCCCCCTCTCCCGACGCGCTGCGCGCGTCGACCTCTCCCCCAAGGGGAGAGGTGAAAGAAATCGCGGCCGCGCCCGCGCAAAAAAACATCTGCTGCGTCGGCGACGACGATCAGTCGATCTATGGCTGGCGCGGCGCGGAAGTCGACAACATCCTGCGCTTCGATCACGACTTCCCCGGCGCGAAAGTCATCCGCCTCGAGCGCAATTATCGCTCGACCGGCCACATCCTCGCCGCCGCCTCGACCTTGATCGCCAACAACGAAGGCCGCCTCGGCAAGACCTTGCGCACCGAGGATGTCGATGGCGAGAAGGTCGAAGTCACCGGCGCCTGGGACTCGGAGGAAGAAGCGCGCTCGATCGGCGAGGAGATCGAGCAGATGCAGCGCGCCGCGCGCGACCGCGGCGAGGATCATCCGCTCGACGAGATCGCCATTCTGGTGCGCGCCTCGTTCCAGATGCGCGAGTTCGAAGAACGCTTCATCCAGCTCGGCCTGCCCTACCGCGTCATCGGCGGTCCGCGTTTCTACGAGCGCGCCGAAATCCGCGACGCGCTGGCCTATCTGCGCGTCATCGCCCAGCCGGCCGACGACCTTGCCTTCGAGCGTATCGTCAACACGCCCAAGCGCGGCCTCGGCGACGCCGCGGTGCAGATGCTGCACGACTACGCGCGCAAGCAGCGCATCCCGCTGACCGAAGCCGCCGCCATCCTCTCCGCCACCGACGAGATGAAGCCGAAGCCGCGCAACGCGCTGCGCGGGCTGATGGAAAGCTTCGCGCGCTGGCGCAAGCAGAAGGACACGCTGCCGCACACCGAACTCGCCGAGATCGTGCTCGACGAGAGTGGCTACACCGAGATGTGGCAGAAGGACCGCAGCGCCGACGCCGCCGGCCGCCTCGAGAACCTGAAAGAACTCGTGCGCTCGATGGAGGAGTTCGAAAACCTCGCCGGCTTCCTCGAGCACATCTCGCTGGTGATGGACACGGCCGAAGGCGACTCGGAGCAGAAGGTCAGCATCATGACGCTTCACTCCGCCAAAGGCCTCGAGTTCGACACCGTGTTCCTGCCCGGCTGGGAGGAAGGCCTGTTTCCGCATCAGCGCTCGCTCGATGAACAGGGCAAGTCCGGGCTCGAGGAGGAGCGCCGCCTCGCCCATGTCGGCCTGACGCGCGCGCGCAAACGCGCCAGGATCTATTTCGCCACCAACCGCCGCGTCCACGGCCTGTGGCAGAGCAACATCCCGTCGCGCTTTCTCGACGAGCTGCCGTCCGAGCATGTCGAGGTGAAGGAAGCGGCCGGCGGCACCGGCGGCTTCGGCATGAGCGGCTACGGTCCGTCGCGCTTCGACGAGATGGCCTCGTTCGGCTCGAAATATTCGACGCCCGGCTGGCAGCGCGCGCAGGGCCGTCGCGGGAGCGGCGGCTTCAACGAAAACGGCGCGCCGCGCTATGTGCCGGACGGCGTGTTCAACCAGGATGAGGATTACGGCGACGACACTTCTTCTTCACCTCCCCCTGGAGGGGGGAGGTCGGCGCGCGAAGCGCGCCGGGAGGGGGTGAAGCCGCAACGGAAGCCCATCACCATCGAGGGCGAGCTGATCGCCAAGTCATCGGGGCCCGCTTCCAGCTTCCGCCCCGGCGACCGCGTGTTTCATTTGAAGTTCGGCAACGGCAACGTCACCGCCGTGGACGGCAACAAGCTGACCATCGTGTTCGACAAGGCCGGCGAAAAGCGCGTGGTGGATAGTTTCGTGGAGAAGGTTTAAACTGCCGCGGATTTTCCGCACCGCCGAGACCGGGTTGCCATGCTGCGCGACAGTCGGGACATCATTCGGCGTTTGCTGGAAGACGGCTTCGAACAGGTTTCCGTGCGTGGGTCGCATCACAAGTTCGTTCACAAGGCGAAACGACTGATGGTCATCGTGACGCATCCGAGAAAAGACATTCCGGTCGGAACCGTTCGCAGCATCTACAAGATGGCCAACTGGCCAAAGGACTGATCGATGCCGCACTACATCGCCCTGATCCACAAGGATGCCGACAGTTCCTACGGCGTGTCGTTTCCCGACATTCCCGGCGTCATCACCGGCGCCGACACGATCGACGAGGCCATTCAGATGGCCCGCGAGGTGCTGGAATTTGCCGCCGAGGATTGGGACGGCGAATTTCCAATGCCCCGCACCATCGACCAGCTTCGGGCTGATCCCGAATTCCAGGCGGACGCTGCGGATGCCGTCGTAGCCGCGGTGCCCTTCCGGGTGAAGGCAGAAGCGGCCGAATAGCTCGCGTCATACTCCGCTTATTGCCGCGGACAGCGCCCCTACTCCCTCACCCACTCCAGAATGCCGACGGTCTTCTGGCCCGGCAGCACGGCGGATGAAATCTCCGGCGTCCTGATGACGAGCCTGTCGCCCGCCACCTCGAAGAACCGCACCTGCCTGGCGCGCTCGCCGGAAAACACTTCGTTGGCCGACATGTCCACCGTGGTGGTGATCTTGTTGCCCTCGAAGGTGGACTTGCCCGCATAGGCCAGCACGCTGTCGAGCAGCGCCGCCTTCTCCTCGGTGGTCTTGGCCGGCTTGCGATCGGCGCCGGAGATGATGACCATGAAATCGCCCTGCGGCGTGACGATGAGCCGGCCCTTCGGGTTGTCACCATAAGGCGGCTTGCTCTCGGTGGAGCCGACGACCTGCAGCACCCACTTGGTCAGCTTCCACGAGCCGATCAGTTCCTTCGGCGCGGCATCGGCCATGGCCATTCCTGTGTTGAGCATTACGGCGGCGAGCGCGGCGACTGCCGCAATGCCGGCCTTCGCTGTGTTCGGGCGATTCATGTTTCTCTCCTCTGGCGCTTCTTTGTGAGCGCGCGCGGCGAGACTGGCGGAAGCAAGGCGAGAAAGAAAGCGGTTTAAGTGTTCAGAATTGCGTATTGTGGTGCGGAACCCGCTATAAGTCAGCAATTGCAGCGGTAACGCTGTGACCGCAGTAAGTGGATCACCACCCTCGACAAAGCCGGGGAGAAACCGACCGTCGATAGCTTTGCGAAGAGGACGCGATTAAAATCTAGACGTGATTCACAAAGTATCGGCGCTGATTTATGACCTATAACTTTTCAAATCTCTCGCCCGCCGATTTCGAGGATTTGTCACGCGAGTTGGTTGGCAAAGAGCTGGGCATTCGGTTTGAATCATTTGCCGCCGGACCCGACGGCGGCATCGATGGCCGTCACGCCGCTGGGAACAAGTCGACAATTCTTCAAGCCAAGCACTATGCCGGCTCAAACTACTCTACCCTGAAATCCGCAATTAAACGAGAAGTCAAAGCAGCGAAAAAGCTAAATCCAACCAACTACGTTCTAACTACATCTCTGGCACTCACACCCAAAAACAAGGAAGAGCTTTCGAAGCTTTTCGGTAAAAGCTTTTCCAGGCGAGTAACAATATTCACGCGTAGCGACCTAAACTCCCTCCTTCGAGACTTTCCAGAAGTTGAAAAAGCCCACATCAAATTATGGCTTTCTAGTTCTGCCGTTTTGGATCGCGTAGTCCGTTCCGCATCACACGCATTCTCCACAGCGTCCAAAGCGGAAATAGAAGCGAAAGTAAAAGTATACGCTCAGAACCCGAGCTTCAAAGATGCGAAAGAGAAACTCGAAACAAATCACGTCGCAATAATCTCAGGGCCTCCCGGCGTAGGGAAAACGACACTCGCGGAGATGCTATCCTATGCGTACATAGGAGAGGAATGGGAATTCGTCGCGATCAGGAACCTCGACGACGGCTTTGCCGCCATCAACGACACCAAGAAGCAAATTTTCTTCTTCGATGACTTTCTAGGAAAAATCGCACTCGACGCCCGCGCGCTCGCCGCAAAAGACTTTGAGTTAGCAAAATTTATAAAGCGCATTCAAAGAACAAAAAATGCGCGATTTATACTAACCACACGAGCATACATTTTCGAAGAGGCAAGACGCGCCTCAGAATACTTAGCCGACGACCGCCTCAACATCATGAAATACGTTTTGGATGTCGGAGTATACACTCGTCGAATTCGGGCCAGAATCCTCTACAACCATCTTTATGTACATAAACTGCCAATCGCAAGCATTCGCGAACTGATAAATAGTCGGGCACTAGCTAAGATCGTCGATCACGCGAATTACAATCCCCGCATAATAGAATGGATGACAGACGTCACAAACGTCAAAACAGTGCCCGCAAAAAACTATCCAAAAGTATTCATCGAATCGCTCGATCATCCATCACGAGTTTGGGATACAGCCTTCCGCAGTCACATTCCCACCAAATGCCAGAATCTTTTGTTCGCTTTATTTTTCTGTTCTGAATACGGAGTCGACGCAGAAGACCTCAGGACTGCATTCGAGCCGTTAAACCAAGCGATATGCAGAAATTTCGGCCAATCGCATACAGCGAAAGATTTCGAAGAAGCTTTGAAAATTCTTGAAGGCAGCTTTGTCAAGATTGCCGATGGATCAGTCTCATTCATTAACCCGTCAGTTCGGGACTACCTAGCGAATTACTTGCAGGACAAGAACCTGCTATCAATATTCCCCCCTGTCGCTCAAAGCGTCCGTTGGGCCCGAGAACTTTGGGAGCACTTCAAAAAGATTCCAGATATACAGCCCGAGGAAACAGATCAGTTCACAAGAAGATTTAAGAAAATAGCGCAGAAGTTTAATAGATTTCCAATCTGGAAGAAGGTCCGAAACGAACCGGGAATGCTACGGTATTTCGACGACTCAAATACAACGCGACTCGAATTGCTGCTGGAGTGGTGGAATATCTCTCATTTGAAGGAATATTCCGCCGCAGCCTTAGCTGTAGCCACTAATCCTACTGAGGGATATACGCATTGGCTCGACGGCGAAGATTTGGTGAGAATAATTGTCTCACTGAAATCAGACGACCAAAGCGAGATACCCTCCTTAGATAATTTAACCTTTGAGCTAGAAGGACGTTTGATAAGCATTCTAGAGTCTAACCTTGGCCCGGACGAGCTAAGGACGCTGGTTGAGCGCATTGATGATGCCCCTGCCTATTTCTCCCGAGATGTGTTTGACGCCATCAATCGCGCCATTAATTCAGCGATAGACGACGCCGATTTTTTCAGCACCCAAGTGGACTCCGAGTCGATTGTCGACGACCACTCGAAGGCGATCAAAGCCCTCGGCAAGCGGGCAAATGTCCAAAGTGATCGAGTTGAGATGGCAGTCGCAGCATATCAAAGTCGGAAGCAAGAAATTAGCGAAGCTGTTGAGGAAGAAAAACCTTCTTTCTCCGGAAATATCCTCAAAGAGAAAGATAAATTCAACGACACGGATCTTCAAAACCTCTTCAGTCTATTGATAAGCAAATAGCCACATATCTTTCCGTCGATCTCCGTCAGTTCTCGCTATCAAACGCCTCTCAGATCGAAAGCTGAGCACACAGGTTTCTGCGCGCGTGGCCGGACGCAGAAGCGGTGGCCACTCTTGCTGGCCGCGTTGACCGCTGCGACGACCAGCCCTAAGCCATCCAGCAATGGGCGAAGTCATCGGGCCATCGCCGCAACATCCTGCTCAAAGGCATCACGGCTTACGGCATCGCCTCGGCGCGCGCCGACAACGGCCGGCGCTACTGGGTGATGGTGCTGGGCAACTAAGCGCTCGGCCTCATCCTGAGGTGCGAGCCGCGCTGGCGGCGAGCCTCGAAGGATGGCGACGGGCCGCCCTCTCCTTCGAGACGCCTGTCATCGCCGCGCGAGCGCGCCGATGACGATGCTCCTCAGGATGAGGGCGGGAGAGAGATTTAGCTTGCCGAAGATCGCCAGGACCGGGGCTATGGATTCCGGGTTCGCGAGCTTCGCTCGCGCCCCGGAATGACGGAGGGTTACTTACGCGTCCTCGCGCACGCCCTTCTTCAGCACCGCGAACGCCGACTCCTGTCCACATTCGGTACAGGTGTAGCTATTGCGCATGCGATCGGGCTGCGTCGGGATCGGCGCCACGGCGCTGATGCGCGCGACGCCGCCGCAATGGCAGGCGATGGCGGCATCGGTGCGGCTCGGAATTGTCGGCAGGGACATGAGGCGGGCGCAAAAATGGCGTGGCGGGGCGCACAACAATGCGTGAGCGCTGAACCAGTTCCGTATTCACCTTGGCGACATTCTGCGACGCGTGAATTGTGGCGCCGCTTCGCGCCGCATGCGCACCATGCCTGCGCGGGCGTGGCGAATTGTCCGCTCACGCGTTAGTGAGACGCTGCGCGCGCCGCGTTGCGCCACAATGCCGCCGCGCTGCCTGCCCATTCTACTGTCAATTCGGGCCGCCTCGTGTCCGAGGCCTCTGCCCGCGCCTGGAGTTCAACCGTCAATGCGTATCCGTCCTTCCACATGGCTCGCCGCGCTGCTCGCCGGCCTGGCCATGTCCGCCGCCTTCGCCGTCCCGGCCCGCGCCGATCTTCTCATCACGGTCGACAAGGCTGCGCAGCAGATGACGGTCGAGAAGGACGGCGAGGCGCTGTTCGTGTGGCCGGTGTCCACCGGCGCCGCCGGCTATGACACGCCGAACGGCAACTTCAAGCCGTTCCGCATGGAGAAGGATCACTTCTCCAAGGAATGGGACGACGCGCCGATGCCGCACGCCATCTTCTTCACCATGCGCGGCCACGCCATTCACGGCTCGACGCACAAGAGCATCGGCCGTCCGGCCTCGCATGGCTGCGTGCGGCTCGAGCCGAAGAACGCCGCGCTGCTGTTCGATCTCGTCAAGCAGGAGACCATGGGCAAGACACGCGTCGTGCTCACCGGCGATGCGCCCGGCGTCACCGCGCCGGCGGTGGCCAAACGCAACGCGCCGGCGCGCGCCGCGACCAGCTTCGAGCAAAGTTTCAGCACCGACGACGTCACCGCCTCGATCGAACCGCGCATGGCGCCGCCGGCCGACATTCCACGCAGCTACTACAACGGCCCGGCCTATGCGCCACGGGCTTATGCGCCGCCGCGCCAAGAGTATCGTCAGGAGCGCCGCGCCGTGATCGGGTATCGCGATACGCGCACCGGGCAGATCTATTACTACGACCGGCCGCGCTATGAGTATGCGCCGCCGCGGTACTATTACGAGCGGTAGACAAGCCGCCTCCCGTTTGCCGTCTCCGGTCATTCCCGCGAAAGCGGGAATCCAGTTCTGTCCTTGACAAGGCCGGGCGCTGGGTCCTCCGCCTTCGCGGAGGACGACGGCAACCGATGACCGTTGCCAAGGCCCCGCCGCCGCGCAATGGTCTGCGGCATGAACCTGCCGATGAGCGATTCCACCACCGTTGCCCGCCTTGTCTGCGCCGACAAGACGTCGGCGCGGCGCATCGCCGATGCGCTCGACGAACTGCTGGACGGTGACGACATCGTCTGCGGCTCGTTCGAGGCCGATGACGGCTCCTGGCAGGTGGCGCTGCATTTCGGCCATGTGCCGGACGAGACGGCGCTGCGCGCGCTGGTGGCGGACGCCGCCGGCGCCGCGGCCGCCGACGCGCTGACCATCGACACGGTGGCGGCGCGCGACTGGGTGGCGGAGAGCCTCGCCGGACTTACCCCTGTCAGAGCCGGGCGCTTCGTCGTCCACGGCTCGCACGACCGCGGCCGGCTCAAGGGCAACGACCTCAATATCGAGATCGAGGCGGCGCTCGCCTTCGGCACCGGCCATCACGGCACGACGCGCGGCTGTCTCCTGGCGCTGGCGGCGCTGGCCAAGCGCAAAAGGCGGTTTCATGTGCTGGATATCGGCACCGGCACCGGCGTTCTGGCGATGGCGGCGGCGAAGGCGTTTCATACGCGCGTGGTGGCGACCGACATCGACCGTGTCGCCGTCAACGCGGCGCGGGACAATGCGCGGCTCAACCGGGTCGGGCCGCTGCTCACGCCGGTCCATGCGCCCGGGACGCGGGCTCCCGACATTCAGAAAGATGCGCCCTACGATCTGGTCTTCGCCAATATCCTGCTCGGGCCGCTGACGCGGCTCGCCGTGCCGATCGCGCGGCTCGTGGCGCCGCAGGGCCGCGTCGTGCTGTCGGGACTGCTGACCAGCCACGCCAATGCCGCGCGCTCGATCTACGGCGCGCAGGGCCTCACCCTCGAACGCGCCGAACACCTGGAAGGCTGGACCACCCTCACCCTCAAACGCGGCCGGTAAGAAGAAAGCCGCTCCGGGCGGGGGACCGGAGCGGCTTTCGACCGAACTCAACGCGTGCGTCAAACGGCGGCGAATTACTCTTCGATCTTCGCCGTCGGAGCGATCAGGTGGCCGTAAAGCCGGATTTCGCGCTCCGCCTGCTTCATGCGAGCTTCCATCATGGCCTCGAGCGCGCGGCGGAAGAAGCCTTTGGCCGGGGCCTGGGTTTCGGTCGCGGCCACGGTCTTTGTGGCGGTCGGGGCATTTCCGTAGGTCAGGGCAACCATGTGTCTCTCCATCAAAACCGATTCGATCCCGGTATTGCGATGCAACATACTCCATTTCGCAGATGCGAATACCCCCGGGATTGCATGGAAGCCCTGACAAATCAGCGATTAAACCCTTGTTAACCGGTGACTTTTCGAGCATTGGCGCGCCAAAGAGTGTGCATCGCACAATATGTGCCGCCGGCTCGCCCCGGGCGCACGAAGCTTGCGGAAACACGCAGCGTCCGGCGCGAAAGTTTCATGCCCATGGCGGGCCCGGGGCGACTAGAGTGCCGCCATGTTCGAAGCCCGTTATCAGACGTTCGACGATGCCGCCGAAGGCGCCCACAGCGCCGCCCGCGTCGCCGCCCTCCGCACCGAGATCGCGCGCCGCGGCCTCACCGGCCTGCTGGTGCCCCGCGCCGACCGCCAGCAGAACGAATACCTGCCGGCGAGCGAGGAGCGCCTTGCCTGGCTGACCGGCTTCACCGGCTCGGCCGGCGCCGCCATCGTGCTCGCCGACAAGGCCGCGCTGTTCGTCGACGGCCGCTATACGCTGCAGGTGAAGTCGCAGACCGACACGAGCGTCTTCGCCATCGAGCACCTGGTGGACAACCCGCCGCCGGTCTGGCTGGAGCAGAACGTCAAGGCCGGCGACCGCATCGGTTACGATCCGTGGCTGCACACCGCCGACCAGGCCGAACGCTTCGCGCGCGCCTGCGCCAAGGCCGGCGCCACGTTGGCGGCGCTCGACGGCAACCCGATCGACGCGCTGTGGACCAACCGCCCCGCGCCGCCCAGCGCCGCCGTGACTTTGCGACCGCCGGCGCTGGCCGGCGAGAGCACCGCCGACAAGCTCGCCCGTATCCGCGACGAACTGACAAAGCTGCGCGCCGACGCGCTGATCGTCTCGGATCCGCAGAATGTCGACTGGACCTTCAACATCCGCGGCTCGGATGTCGCGCATACGCCGCTGGCGCTCGGCTTCGCGTCGATCCCGCGCGAGGGCCGCCCGCGCCTCTATGTCGATCCGGCCAAGCTCTCCAACGAAGTGCGCCACGCGCTGGAGGAATTCGCCGACGTTCACGCCACCGATGATCTGGCGCGCGACCTTGCTACGTTCAAGGACCGGTCCGTGCTGCTCGACCAGGGCAGCGCCGCCGACGCGCTGACGCGCATTGTCGCCGATAATGGCGGCCAGCCGACCCGCACCGCCGATCCGATCACCCTGATGAAGGCGGTGAAGAACAATGCCGAGATCGCCGGCACGCGCGCCGCGCATTTGCGCGACGGCGCGGCGATGACGCGCTTTCTGTGCTGGCTCGATCACGAAATGCCATCGGGCAAGCTCACCGAGATCGACGCGGTGAAGGCGCTGGAGTCGTTCCGCCGCGACACCGGCTTGCTGAAAGACGTGTCGTTTCCGTCGATCTCCGGCGCGGGGCCGAACGGCGCCATCGTGCACTACCGCGTCACCTCGGCGACCAACCGCGTCATCGGCCAGGACGAGATGTTCCTGATCGATTCCGGCGCGCAATACGAAGACGGCACCACCGATATCACCCGCACCGTGATCAACGGCGCGCCGACCGACGACATGCGCGACCGCTTCACGCGCGTGCTCAAGGGCCATATCGCCATCGCCGAAGCGGTGTTTCCGATCGGCACCACCGGCGCGCAGCTCGATCCCTTCGCGCGCGCGGCCTTGTGGCAGGCCGGCATCGACTTCGACCACGGCACCGGCCACGGCGTCGGCTCCTATCTGTCGGTGCATGAAGGCCCGGCGCGCATTTCCAAGCTCGGCCATGTGCCGCTCAGGCGCGGCATGATCCTGTCGAACGAGCCCGGCTATTACAAAACCGGCGCCTATGGCATTCGCATCGAGAACCTCGTGCTCGTCATCGCCGCGCCCTCGCCCGACGGCGCCGAGAAGCCGCTCAATGCGTTCGAGACCCTGAGCTTCGCGCCGATCGACCGGCGGCTGATCGACCCGCGCCTGCTCACCGCGCAGGAACTGCACTGGTTGAACAACTATCATGCCCGTGTGCGCGAGGCGGTGACGCCGCTCATCGATCCGGCGACGCAAAGCTGGCTCGAGCAGGCGACGCGGCCTATTTGAGTCGATGCATCGTTTTCAATTGTCAAACAGCCAATCATAGCCAACGCTCCGCCACCCCTGTTCTTTACGGCGCGGGTCACGCCGGCTTTCCCTTCCACCCCCGGCGACATGCCGAGGGAATGGAGCGCCGCGAGGCGCCCAACAGATGCACCTTGCGGTGCCGGCCCCTCCTTGCGATCGGA